>Ga0209442_1000670_pt1 | contig 19894 bp, 20 predicted proteins | sample LauGreSBDMM110DD_2_FD_187565 | JGI IMG/M metagenome (GOLD analysis project Ga0209442, IMG submission 187565) | Freshwater lake microbial communities from Lake Michigan, USA - Sp13.BD.MM110.DD (SPAdes) (version 2) | ecosystem: Environmental > Aquatic > Freshwater > Lake | place: Lake Michigan...
TGTGGCAGTGGCAGCATCAGATGTTTCTAGGCCTGGCGTGCGAATGTTCGAATGTGCAACTAAGTATGTGTTTGCAGATCGGGCGTAGCGATCTGATTGGATATTCGACTTGCTGGGAAAATTAAGTTAAAGGTAGAACCCATACCTAGTTCGCTTTGAATTTGAAGTTCACCCCCATGGCGTTGCATGACGTGTTTTGTGATTGCCAACCCAAGGCCTGTGCCACCTGTTTCTCGAGAACGGCTCTGATCAATTCGATAAAAACGCTCAGTTAAGCGTGGCAAGTGTTCAGAAGCAATGCCAGGACCTGTATCTTTGACGGAAATAGTCAGCTGATCATCTGTTTGTGAAAAAGTTAAATGAACCAACCCACCCAGTGGTGTGTATCTAATTGCATTGCTGACTAAATTGGACAATGCACTGAACAGTTCTTTTTTGGAGCCCATGACGAAGAGAGGAGGTACTTGGTCAAAAACCAGCGCATGTTTCTGGCCGCTTTGTTGTTCTGCAAGCAATAAGGTAAAGGCACTTGCTTCAGACATCACTTGATTGACCAAATCAGGGAGGCTGACGTACTCTTGGGCATTAGGTGATTGACTCACTTCAAGCTGAGACAAAGTGAGTAAATCTGCCACCAAGGATTGCATCCGGTCAGCTTGACTTGACATCAGTTGAAGGTATTTTTGTGTTTCCTGTGCATCCAGTGGCACGGATTGCAAGGTCTCTACAAAACCACCTAAAACAGTGAGAGGTGTTCGAATTTCGTGAGAAACGTTGGCCACAAAATCTCTTCTCATGGCATCTGCTTTGATCACTTCGGTCACATCGCGCGTAAGCAAAAGCAAACGACCGTCACCGTATTTGTGCAACTGAACTGATAGCTTGAGAATGCTTGAGACTGAAGCAGATCGGCCGTCTATCAATACTTCACTCGGATGGTTGTCCTGAGAAAAATATCGGGTGAAGAGAGGGTCGCGAACCAAATGAACGATGTGTTGTAAACGATCTTTTTTGACATCTAAGCCCAAATGAGATGCGGCCGTATCGTTGCACCAGTCAATCCTTGACTCATCATCTAACAATATAACGCCATTGGGCGAAGCTTGTATGGCCAGCAAAAAATCTTGCAAGCGTCTTTCATGCAACTGTGTCATATTCTCAGCCAGTAGCTGATGACGCTGAATGCGTGTTGCAACATCTAGCCAAGCACCACTCCAAGGCGGGTTGGCTTGAAGGTATGTTGAATTGAGCCACTTCTGAAAACGTCTAAATTTCCAATCTTGAACCAGAATGTGCAGGACCAGACAAATTAACGCTGCCAAAAGTGCAGACACAGCATCGAGCCAAATCCAAACAGGGAGAGCAACTACAGCAAGCCAAAATAACAATTCAAAAATGACATAGGGCATTAAATTTCAGGCTCAAACATTAACTTGCTTTGTCATTCGGTACCCTGCACCTCTGACTGTTTCAATCATTTCTGCGGCTTCTCCCAAAGCCTCGCGCAGGCGTTTGATATGAACGTCAACAGTTCGCTCTTCGATGTAAACATGATCTCCCCAGACTTTGTCAAGCAAGGCGCCGCGGCTGTGCACTCGCTCGGGGTGATGCATGAGGTGGTGCAAAAGCTTGAATTCGGTGGGGCCAACTTTAATTTGCTTGCCTGCGAAGCTGACCCTGTGAGTTTCGGCATCAAGTTGCAATTCACCCATTTTGACGACACCTACGATTGATTCAGGCACGCGTCGACGCAAAACGGCCCGAATTCTAGCCAACAACTCACGCGGCGAAAAGGGCTTCACAATGTAATCGTCTGCGCCAGCATCGAGCCCGGCAACTCGGTCGGCTTCGTCGCCTCTTGCCGTGAGCATCAGGATGGGCACGGTTTTGGTTCTTTCGGCGCTTCTCCAGCGCCTTGCTAAAGTGAGCCCGCTCTCTCCAGGTAACATCCAGTCAAGCAAAATGACATCTGGCAGGACATCATCAAGTTCGCGTTGTGCCGTTGCGGAGTCGATGGCCCAAATGGGTTGGAAACCGTTATGCCGCAGGTTAACAGCAATTAGCTCTGCAATGGCTGACTCATCTTCAACAATCAGAATGCGTGGCAGTGTTTTCATTGCACAGCTTTTTCAATCTCGGTTAAGGCGGTATGGCGAACATCTGCACCTTTGACAACGTAGATCACAAACTCAGCGATGTTCTTGGCATGATCACCAATTCGCTCAATGGCTTTGGCGACAAACAGCAAATCTAAACTCGCTGAGATGGTGCGTGGATCTTCCATCATGTAAGTGATTAATTTACGAACAAAGCCGTTGAACTCGGCATCGATTAAATCGTCTTCTTTCAAAATGGTAACGGCCATGTTGACATCTAAACGGGCAAATGCATCAAGCGCTTTTCGCAGTAAGCCGGAGGCTAAATCTGCTGCGATGCGCAATTCGGATGAAGGTAAATTGCGCGGTGTGCCTGTTTCTAGGATTTGTTTGACCATGCGCGCAATGCGCTCGGCTTCATCACCTGCTCGTTCAAGGTTGCCCGTTATTTTTGAAATGGCCATCAGCAAGCGAAGATCGCGGGCTGTAGGCTGACGGCGGGCAATGATCGATGCCAATTCGCGATCAATTTCTACTTCTAGCAAATTGACTTGTTTTTCAGATGCAATGACTTGATCTGCAACCTCAGAGCTGAACTGTGCCAATGCATAAACAGCATGACGAGTTTGCGACTCCACCAGTCCACCTAACTCAAGGATTCGCGTGGAAACACCCGTAAGTTCGTTGTCGAATTGGGTTGAAATGTGTTTGTCCATGGTGTGCTCCTGATTAGCCGAAACGGCCAGTGATGTAATCTTCGGTTTCTTGACGCGAGGGCTTCAAGAAAATTTGCTCTGTGACGCCAAATTCCATCAATTCGCCAAGGTACATGTAAGCTGTAAAGTCTGAGACCCTAGCGGCTTGCTGCATATTGTGAGTGACAATCGCCACTGTATATTCTTTTTTCAGTTCGCTCACCAATTCTTCCACTTTGGCTGTTGAGATGGGGTCTAGCGCTGAGGTGGGTTCATCAAGCAGAATCACTTTCGGTTTGACCGCTACTGTGCGTGCAATACACAGACGCTGTTGTTGTCCGCCAGAGAGGGACAAACCACTTTGCCCCAGTTTGTCTTTCACTTCGTTCCAAATGGCGGCCTTGGTCAAGGCTGACTCAACGCGATCGTCCATATCCGATTTGCTGAGGTTTTCGTACAAACGGACACCAAAAGCAATGTTGTCATAGATGGACATGGGGAAGGGTGTTGGTTTTTGAAACACCATGCCAATTTGTGCGCGAAGTAGATTCAGGTCTTGGCCTTTTTCGAGAATATTTTGGCCATAGAAGTTGATTTCACCTTCTGCGCGCTGCCCTGGATAAAGACTGTACATGCGATTGAGTGTGCGAAGCAAAGTTGACTTGCCGCAGCCCGACGGTCCAATGAAGGCAGTTACTCGATGCTCGGCAATATCTAGGTTGACATTTTTCAGCCCCTTAAAATTGCCGTAATAAAAATCGAGATTACGCACTTCAATGGCGTTTTGTGTTGGCTTGCTATCAGGCATATGGTTTCCTGTAAATTCAAAAAAGTGACAATGAAGAGGGGTAAGTTAGCTTGTTGTTTTGTCTCTAAAAAAGACACGAGCCAGAATATTGAGAACCAAGACAGTCAAGGTAATCAGCAGGGCGCCGCCCCAAGCCAGTCGAATCCAGTTTTCATAGGGGCTCATTGCAAACTGGAAAATGACAACAGGCAGGTTAGCCATGGGCTTGCTCATGTCATCATTGAAGAATTGGTTGTTCAAGGCGGTGAACAGCAGGGGGGCAGTCTCGCCACTGATTCGCGCAATGGCCAATAAAACACCCGTGATCACGCCACTTTTGGCTGCTCGCAATGTGACTGACAAAGACACCTTCCAGCGAGGCGCACCCAAGGCAAAGGCTGCTTCACGCAGACTACCAGGCACAAGGCGAAGCATATTTTCAGTGGTGCGCATGACCACAGGCACCGCGATGAGCGTCAAGGCCAAACTACCGGCATAACCAGAAAATCGACCGACTGTGGCAACAGCAATGGCGTATACAAACAAGCCAATCGTAATGGAGGGCGCTGACAGCATGATGTCAGTGACAAAACGTGTGAGGGCAGCAGTTTTGCTTTGATCTCCAAATTCAGTCAGATAGATGCCAGCCAAAATACCAACTGGCGTAGCAACCAAGACTGACAGTCCAACCATGAGTAAACTGCCCACGATAGCGTTGCGCAGTCCGCCGCCCTCAGTTCCAGGGGCGGGTGTGTCTTGGCTCACAATGTTCCAGTCGAGTGCTGCAAAACCGTTGGAGAACAAGATAAACAAAATCCAGAGTAATACAACCAAACCTAAAGTCATGGCCAACATCGAGGTCACCATGCCCCAAAGGTTGGCCAGGCGACGCCGACGGTAAAGTGCGTGATTCATGTTCATGGCCATTTCAGAACCCCTTGGCTTTTTCAGCTCTGCTGATCATGATTTTGGCGAGGGCTAGAACCATGAAAGTGATAACGAACAACAAGAAACCGAGCGCAAACAAGGATGACATGTGAAAGTCGGCAGCCTCGCCAAATTCATTGGCCAGCGTTGATGCGATGGAGGTTCCAGGTGAAAAAAGTGAAGTGGGCAAGCGATTCGCGTTGCCAATCACAAAGGTGACGGCCATGGTCTCGCCAAGCGCGCGACCCAGGCCCAACATGATTCCGCCAATCACACCTTTTTGTGTGTAAGGCAAAACAATCTTTCCGACCACTTCCCAAGTGGTGCAGCCAAGCCCGTAAGCTGACTCTCTCAAAATGGGGGGCGTGATTTCAAACACATCGCGCATGACTGAGGCAACAAAGGGCAACACCATGAAAGCCAGCACAATGCCAGCCGCCAAGATGCCCATGCCGTTGGGAGCACCACCAAACAAAAATCCAATGAGAGGCATGCCGCCTAAAATTTCGCGAAGGGGCACTTGCACAAAATCTGCAAACAAGGGTGCAAAGACAAACAAGCCAAACATGCCGTAAATGATGGATGGCACTGCGGCCAACAATTCAATGGCTGTGCCTAAAGGGCGACGTAACCAAACGGGGCATGTTTCCGTTAAAAATACAGCAATTCCGAACGAAAGAGGAACTGCAATCAGCATAGCCAGGCCAGCACTCGCTACCGTGCCAACAATGGCAATGGCGGCGCCAAACTCTTCATTGATGATGTCCCACTCAACATACCAAATGAAGCGAGCGCCAAATTTTGCAAAGGTCGGCCACGCATTAATGAACAAAGAGACAATAATTCCGGCGAGAGCCAGAAGAACCATTAGCGAAAAAACTTGCGTCAGTCGGTGGAATAGCCAATCTTGGGTACGCTGGCGCTCGGCTGTTTTAAGAAAGTGAGCGGCTTGAGCCGAACTGGGCAGAGGGTTTGACATGTCTTGGTTCACTCAGCAAGGAAATCAATTTAGAAAGAAAGAATCCGTTGATTGCGCAAAGGCAACCAACGGATAAAACACCAACCTAGAATTACTTCTGAATTTGCGACCAAACTTTGGCGCGAATATCGTTGGTCAAGCTATCTGGCAATGGCACATAGTCCAAATCGGCAGCCATTTTCTTGCCATTTTTAAAGGACCAATCAAAGAACTTAAGGGCTTCGTTTGAGGCAGCCTTGTCAGCTGGGTTCTTGTACATCAAGATGAAAGAAGCTGTGCTGATGGGCCAGCTGGTGTCGCCTTTGGCATTGACCATTGACACGCCCATGCCAGGTACGCTGAACCAGTCAGCACCAGCGGCAGCAGCAGCAAATGTCAAATCATCTGGGCTGACGTATTTGCCGTTGGCGTTTTGAACTTGCATGAAATTCATGTTGTTCTTTTTAACGTAGGCGTATTCAACATAACCCAAAGAACCTTTGATGCGGTTGACGTTGGCTGCAACACCTTCATTGCCTTTGCCGCCAACGGATGTGGGTGCGGGCCACTTCACAGCAGCGCCTTTGCCAACTGTGTCGGCAAATTCTTTGCTAATCACTGAGAGATAGTCTGTCCAGTTGAATGTGGTGCCAGAACCGTCGGCACGGTGAACCACTGTAATGAGTTCGTTAGGCAAATTTTTGCCGGGGTTGAGGGCGGTAAGCTTGGGGTCATTCCACTTGCTGATCTTGCCCAAGAACATTTCGGCCATGACGGGGCCTGTGACGCGCAATTCACCGGGCTTGAAGCCGTCCAAGTTGATCACGGGTACGGTTCCACCGATGATGGCGGGGAACTGAACCATAGCGTCTTTGTCAAGGTCTGCGCCTGACACAGGTGCATCAGTGGCACCAAACGTGACTGTTTTGGCGCGAATTTGACGGATACCGCCTGATGAACCAATCGATTGATAGTTCATGCCGGTGCCAGTAGCGGCTTTGTAACCTTCAGCCCACTTGGCGTAGATCGGGAAGGGGAATGTGGCGCCGGCACCAGTAATGTCGGCAGCCCAGGAAGTTGCTGCCAGTGCTGTCAAGCCGACAGCGGCAACGAGGGATTTAAATTTAAGCATTTCAGCTCCAGTAAGATATTCGGGGTTGTGTGACTGGAAACTTAAAGCTCCCAGCAAATCCACTTTAATGTTGAATTATGACAAATTCATGTCAATCGGATGATGTTTATGCTTCCGACGATCAAAGTTTGTGCATTTTTTTGTAATTTGGATGTAGTGTGCGCGCACCATTGGACAACTTCACATCGGTGGCTGAAGCCGGCATTGGTAAGGCTAAATCGACGACATCGGCCATCCAATTTGATCATCAAAAAAAATGATGGCGGCAAAAACGGCCTGTAATTCTTTTTAATTGGGGTCAGAGCAGAATTAATTGGTTCCAACCATTGGTCTTCTGACCCAAAACTAGGGCTTAAAAAATGGACATGAGTGGCATGTCCATTTTTTTAATCTAAATACAGCGATTGCAAACGAAGTTTTGCAGCCGGCGTGATGCCCAATTCATTGCTTAAATAGTTTTGAACATTGCCATGGCTGGTTTGAATTTGTTCTAGAGAGGCTTGCAAGAAGCTCTCTTGAACCTCCCACACAATTTTCAAGACATCGGGTGCAAGGTTTGTAACACCTGTGCCGTTGCGTTTGTAGAGTTGGTTGGTGAGCAAGTAGTCACGCCAAATGTCAGACTCTGACACATCCAATGCTGACAATACCAAAGCGGCTGCCAGACCCGTTCGGTCTTTGCCAGCTGTGCAATGAAAGAGAAGCGGATCTGGATGGTCTAGGAGGTGTTCAAACAACTCTGCAAAACGACGAGAGTCGACCCGAACAAAATCACGGTAGGTGGCCTGCATGGCGTCTAAAGCGTCTGCCGCAGTCAGTGGTTTACCAGTCAGGTGTTGTGCTTGCAGCCTTTGAACCACGGTTGGCTCTATGCTCAAACTGTGACGCTTGAGATCAGGCCAATCGTAAGACTGCGCCAGGCTCTCTTGGTCACCTCTGAAATCAAATGAGCGCTTGACACCCAGGCCTTGAATTTGATTAAGATCTTCTGGCGATAAATTGGCCAAGTGATCGGAACGAAAAATTTTTCGCCACTTCACGGGACGGCCCATGTGGCCCACATAGCCACCAAGGTCGCGAAAGTTACTAGCGCCTGTTAACGCAATGTGTCTTTGAGAAAGTTCTTTAGAATTTGACATCAACATAGGTTCAATGTTAACTCGAATTAACTCAAGTTTAATTGCTGTGGCTGGCTCAAGCGGCGCGATGTCTTTAAATGATTCTTCCGAACCTTGAAAAATTTCGCAGACAAGCAAACAGGATGAGAATCATGCCCAATAAGGCCACATAGGATGTGATTTCACTCAGCGCTCTTTTCTCAAAGCGCAGTCGGTAGCCAAGTTGGTCGTAAATTTTGCCCAGGCCTTCCGTGCTGTCTGCTCTGAAATACTCAGCTTGTGTCATGGCCGCCACTTTCTTCAGGGCTTCATCTTCCAGTTTGACGCGCATGCTGCGACCTTGGATGTGAACCACATCGCCCTCAGCTGTACCAATGCCAACGGTATAAACCTTGACCTCATGCGACGCGGCCAATTCGGCCATTTTGAGCAATTCGGGGCCCATATTGCTTTGCCCATCGCTGATGAGCACGATGGCCATGTTCCGCCCTCTGCTGGCAGAAGCTTCGGTTTCTTTGGGTTTCTGGGCATCCAGAGATTTTCCTGAATCAGCGGGTTTTCTAGGACCGCCGTTGTCTGAAGCCTCATTGATAATTTTTTGGGCGTCGATGCCAGAACCAGGTAGCAAAGCCTCCAAGGAAATCAACAAACCAGAACCCAGCGCAGAACCATACTGCAAGGGCAGATTTTCTAGCGCGCGCCTAAGTGCTTCTTTTTCCTCAGTGGGAGCCTGAGCCAAAGCAGCCGTTCCTGCCACTGTGACCAAACCAACTCGCAAACGAGCCGGTTTACTTTCAACGAATTTCAGAGCCGCTTGCTGTGCAGCTTCTATGCGCGAAGGTTTTAAGTCCTGGGCGCGCATGCTGCCAGAAGTGTCCAAAGCCAGCATGACTGTAGCTTCTCGAAGGGGTGTCATCAACACGGTTTGTGGCCGAGCCATTGCGATGCAAAGCAGGCACAGTCCGAGGCTCAAAATGATGGGGGGAACACGCTTTGTGAAATAAGCATAGGCAATGCCTAAAACAGGCATCACAAGTGCGCTGTACAAAAGTAGAGGCCACAAAAAACTGACGGAGCTGAGGTCAGGCACGCCAAAGTCTCCTTTTTCGCAATTCAGAAAATCTCAAAAGGGCTGCTGCAATGTCTTCATCGGTTGAAAGTTCCAGGGCATCGACGCCTGACTGCGCAAAAGTGGTTTGCAGTTGCAGTTCTCTTTCCTCTACCAATTTGGCATAGCGCATTCTGAATTTAGGATTGGCTGTGTCGATCAACAATTGTTCTGAGGTTTCAGAATCCTGCAATGTCATGAGACCAGCATTGGGCAATTGCATCTCGACGGGATCGTAAAGTCTGGCAGCCACCGTATCATGTCGACGGCCCAAGTGAGACAGTTCTTTGGCCCAATCAAAATGACCCATGAAGTCCGAAACCACAAAGACGCAAGATCGACGTTTAAGCAAGCCATTGGCTCTGGCCAGCCATTGGTTTAAATCTGTCTGATGCGGCGCTTTTGAGACCCCTGTGGTTTGAGCCGTATGCAAAACATGAAGGAGGTGGCGACGCCCCATGCGGGCTGGGATGTATTTAAAACCTGTAGCGTCAGCGGGGCTTAAAATCAGCGCCCCAATTCGATTGCCACGCTGCATGAGCAACTTGGCCATGATGGCCACAAAGGCCAACATGAGTTCACGTTTGCTTTGGCCCGCGCTTGCAAAATCCATAGAACCCGACAGGTCCAATAAAAACCAAGCACTGATTTCTCGATCTTCTTGATGCTCTCTGACATAAGGCGTTTGCATCCGGGCCGTGACATTCCAATCGATGTGCCGCACATCATCATGCGTTTGGTATTCACGCAAGTCGGCCAACTCCAAGCCGGCACCTCTGAACAAGGTTTGGTGGTCTCCCTGCAGCAAGCCATCTAGTCGCCGCAGGACTGTCCACTCCAGCTGCTGCAACAAGGCTTCAGCTGACATTCGATGCCATGGGTTGGCTGGGCATGGGGATGGCCTTCATGACTTCTTGAATGATGGCATCAGGTGTTTTTCCTTCAGCCAATGCTGTGTAGGAAAGGACCAGGCGGTGTCTTAAAACATCGGGCACCAAGTCGGCCACGTCTTCAGGCAGTGCGTAATCGCGGCCGCGCATCAGAGCCAGTGCGCGTGCCCCTTCAATCAGTCCGATGCTGGCCCGAGGACTTGCGCCAAAACTTAGCAGACCTTTCAGATTTTCCAAGCCATAACGTTCAGGAAAACGTGTAGCAGATATCAGTTTGACAGCGTAGTGAATCAGACTGGGGTCGACATAACAATGTCGGCATTGCGCTTGAAGTTTTTGTAAGTCTTCTGGGTTAACGACGCCTGTAACTTGAGCCCCGCCAGAAATCACGCGTTGGACAATGACAAACTCATCATCTTCCGAGGGGTAGTCAATCAACACCTTCATCATGAAGCGGTCTACTTGCGCCTCTGGGAGGGGGTAGGTACCTTCCGTTTCAATGGGGTTTTGAGTGGCCATGACCAAGAAGGGCGAAGGTACCCGATGTGATTTTCCTGCGATGGTGACTTGTCTTTCCTGCATCACTTCAAGCAAGGCACTTTGCACTTTGGCAGGAGCGCGGTTAATTTCATCGGCCAGTAACAGGTTGGTGAAAACGGGGCCTAACACGGTGCTGAACTCACTCGTTTGCTGATTGAAAATTCTGGTGCCAACCAAGTCGGCAGGCAGTAAATCAGGCGTGAATTGAATTCGACTGAATTGACCGTTCAAGGTTTTGGCCAGTGTGTTCACAGTCAAAGTTTTGGCCAAGCCTGGTACACCTTCAATCAGGAGGTGCCCCTGTGCAAGCAAGGCAATCAAGACACGCTCTAAAAAAAGATCTTGTCCTATAACAACTCGCTTGACTTCGTACATGACTCTTTGCATGAGCGCTGCGGCCTCTGCAGGGTTATGCAACTGAGGTGTTGTGTTCTGACCGCGCCAAGCTTCGTTTGATTGAGTCATGTGTTTCCCTCCGAAAATTTAAAAAGGTGGTAAGCCGACGGCACTTCCCGCGCTCTCAATGGTGGTGGCAAAGCCAATGCCAATGAAGGTTCTGGCCGATGTTGGGTTCAAAATAGCCGTCACGATGCCAATGACCTCGCCTGACATATTGACCAAGGGGCCACCAGAGTTGCCAGGGTTGGCTGCCGCATCGAATTGAATCAGACCGCTAAGGGCTTGATTGCCATCAGGCGATTTGAATTGTCGATTCAAACCAGAGACAACACCTGCCGAAACTGAAGGTCCGATGCCAAATGGAAAGCCAACGACCACCACTTGGTCGCCAGGCAAGAGTTGCTGACTGGATCCTAAAACTGCGGGCTCAAGATCGTCAGGAATTTTTTGAGGTTTGATGACCGCCAAGTCTTTTTCGGGTTGCACGCCAATCACAATGGCCTCTGCTTCAGTCCCATCAAAAAAGGTGACCTTCAATTTTTTGGCGCCAGCAATGACATGAAAGTTGGTCAAAATTGTGCCATCGTCTTTGATGACAACTCCCGTGCCAACGCCACTTTCTTTGTCGACGTCTTTGTTTTTTGGATCTGTAATGTACGACTGGACATGGACGACTGCGCCCTGGACCGATGCAGCGACTTTGGCGCTTTGAGATGGCAGTTCTTTGTTAAGCAATGTGTGCATTACAGCGCCATCAATGTCATTCTGCGTAAGACTTTTGGGTAAAGGGTTGAGCTTGAGAAACACACCCATGGCAAGCATGCTTATAACGACGCCAAACAAGAAGACTGCGGCAAAATCCCACCTAAGGACTGATTTAAAAAGATGAAGTTTGTTCGAACTGAAAGTTGCAGGCTTGGCTGGCTTGCCTAAGTCGGACGAGGACGCGGTTGAATCCGCAGCCGTGTTTGTAACAGAAGCTACAGTTCGCGTGCTTTTGCTAAAAAGCGCTTCTCGTTTCATGGAATAACCATAACATAAGCTTCAATGGTAAATTGGCAGAACTTGCGAAAACCCTATTGGCTATGCAATTTTTAAATCCCTTCATGCTCTGGTCCCTGTTGCTCTTGCCTCTCATGCTGGCAGGCTATTTGTGGCTTTTAAGGCGCAAGCGGCAACAAGTCGTGAGTTTTTCGGCCGTCTCTTGGATTTTGCAAAACATGGATCTCCCGTCCCCTTGGCGGCGGCATGTCCCGCCAGCCCTGATCGGTATCGCCATGGCGCTTTTGTTATTTGCCAGTGCCAGACCGATGGCCAGGGTCACCTTGCCGGCCGACTACATGACACTCATCATGGCCATGGATGTCTCCCGAAGCATGCTGGCAGAAGATGTAGAGCCCAGCAGAATTAAGGCGGCTCAAAAGGCCGCCAAAGAATTTTTACAAGACCTTCCCAAAAACGTTCGAGTGGGAATCGTTTCGTTTGCCGGCAATGCACAGGTCGTGCAGCATGTGTCGCAAGACAAAGACGAGCTGGTTGCTGCGATTGATCGTTTCCAATTGCAGAGGGGTACAGCCACAGGCAGCGGCCTGTTGTTGGCCTTGAGCACACTCAGGCCAGAAGCGCAGATTGACTTGGAGGCGGCGCTCTACAACACCAATCCTTTTGGCTACAGCGATCAAGGTCGTCAAGGGCAGGCAGGTGGCTCAAAAAGTTTGGATGCCAAACCTGCTGCGCAAGAGCGCACGCCCGAGCCCCCTGGCTCCTACAAGGGCGGCGCCATCGTTTTACTCACGGATGGACGCCGCACGACGGGCCCTGATCCCTTGCTGGCTGCAAAGAGGGCCGCTGATTTGGGCGTGCGTGTTTACACCGTTGGTTTTGGCACACCGAATGGTTTTATTCCGGGCTACGAGGGCTATTCCTATTTCACCCAAGTGGATGAGGAAGCTTTAAAGCGCATCGCCAAGATCACAGAAGCCGACTATTTCAAGGCGGGCTCAGCAGAAGATTTGAAGCAGGTTTACAAGCACCTCTCTGCGCAATTCACGATGGAAAAACGTGACACAGAAATAACAGCCTTGCTATCTGGGTTGGCGCTGGCGTTGGTTTTTCTTGCACTCTTGCTGTCAGCACTTTGGTTCAAATTAGGCCCACAGAATTCTTTTAAATCTTTTGTGAGGTGATGCAATGGTTGAAAACGGCATCTTGAAAATTGAGTCCATGAAACATCGATGTTCCCCTGAGGAATGGCAGGCCCGAGTTGACTTGGCGGCTTGCTATCGCTTGGTGGACATTTATGGCATGTCCGACATGATGGCCAACCATGTCTCGTGCAGTGTGCCAGGCGAAGAGGGCGCCTTTTTAATCAATGCTTACGGCATGATGTACGAAGAAATTACAGCTTCTAGCCTGATCAAAATTGACATACACGGGAATATTTTGGACAAGCCTGACTTTGGTGAATTGCACTATGGCATCAACAAAGCGGGTTATGTGATTCACAGTGCTATTCATGAAGCACGGCCAGAAGTCAGGTGCATTATTCACACGCACAGTTGGGCTTCGATGGCGGTTTCTTCGCTTGAGTGTGGCTTGTTGCCATTGACGCAAACTGCCATGCGGTTTTTGAAGATTGCCTACCATGACTACCAGGGGGTGGTTCTGAACAATGACGAGAAAGTCTCTTTGCTAAATGACTTGGGGCAGGGTGAGGCTTTGATTTTGCGCAATCATGGCGCACTGACAGTGGGAAAAAGTGTGGGGGAAGCGTTTAACTGGGCGCACAGACTAGAGTTGGCATGCCACTCGCAGTTGGCTGCCATGGCTTGCAATACGCCCTTCACCAAAGTGGCGCCAGATGTTTTAGAAGAAACATGGAACAACTACCAGCCAAGTACTCGCAGGCCTTATGGCTTGATGGAGTGGCCAGCACTGTTGCGTAAATTAGACCGCTTAGATGCAAGCTACCGAATCTAAATCGAGATGAATCGATCCTGTTTCATTCGATTGCACCAATGAAGATATTGCTCTCAGAGTTGTCTTTGCGGGCTTTATCGCAAGACATTGCCAAGGTGATGGGCTCGCGGCCTTTTGAATGCATCAGCTTTGAAGATGCTGTTGCATCGGGTCGGCGAGATTTTGATGTGGCCTTTGTTTCACGGGATGTCACAGGCTTGTCCACCAAGCATGAGCTTGCGCCTAGCCTGAAGGCTTGCTACAAAGTATTAGAAGAGTCGTCTACTTTACGCTGGGTTCATATCCACTCTGCAGGCGCTGATCGCGATGTGTACGTTCGTTTGAGAGCCAAGGGCGTGCAGGTCGCCACATCGTCAGGCGCAAATGCAGAAGTGGTGGCTCAAACTGCTCTGGCTGGCTTGCTGGCTTTGTCGCGAAAATTTCCGGAACTGGTTCATGCCATGCATGCGAAAAAGTGGGCCCCTTTGCTCGGTTCGCAATTGCCTCCCGATTTAAGCGGTCAAACGGCGTTGTTGGTGGGATGGGGTCCTATTGCACAAAGAGTTGCACAGTTTTTGTCAGTGCTGGGTCTTCGTTTGAAAGTGGTTCGTCAAAAAGCACAAATCGGCTCTCTTGCGAAACCTGGCGGTGATTTTTCTCAACCAGAAATGTTGACGTTTGAAACTTTAGACAGCGCTTTGCCATCAACCGACTGGATTGTCTTGATGTGCCCCTTGACCGATACAACCCGAGGCTTGATCAATGCCCGAAGGTTGAATTTGCTGCCGCCAGGGGCTGGCTTGGTGAATGTGTCGCGAGGTGAGGTGGTGGTAGAAAGTGATTTGATTGAGGCGCTGCAAAACGGTAGCCTGGGAAGCGCTTATTTGGATGTTTTTGAGCACGAACCGCTGTCCCAAACATCACCGCTTTGGCATTTGCCAAATGTGATTGTGACGCCCCATTCAGCGGGATTTTCTGCAGGAAACGAACTGAGGGTGAGCCACATGTTCTTGGATAATCTTACTTCTTGGGTATTAGAATAAAAAAATACCATGCTACAATTCACCGCTTAGCGGCTGTAGCTCAGCTGGATAGAGTACTTGGCTACGAACCAAGGGGTCGTGGGTTCGATTCCTGCCAGCCGCACCAGATTTCGATTCTATTTCGAGTCTAGAACAACAGCTTAGAGGCTTACGCCCCTAGGCTGTTTTTCTTTGTGCAAACCGGTTTTGAATCGTTATATTTCAATGAAAGACCATGAGCAAAGCATTCACACGCGAAACAGACAACGATGACGATGACGATGGGGAAGATCCCAGTCTGCCGCCTTTGCCTGCTGGCACCCGCAATTACATGACCCCTCAGGGCTATGCCAACTTGCGTGCCGAGTTGTTTACGCTGATGGACGATGAGCGCCCCAAAGTGGTTGAAATTGTGCATTGGGCTGCAAGCAATGGGGACCGCTCTGAAAACGGTGATTACATTTACGGTAAAAAACGCTTGCGTGAAATTGATCGCCGTATTCGCTTTCTGACCAAACGTTTGGAAATTGCCGAAGTAACTGACCCCAGCGCACACCACGGGAAAAACCAAGTCTTCTTTGGAGCCACGGTCACCTATGTGGAAGAAAACGGAGATGAACGTACAGTGACCATTCGTGGCATTGATGAGGCCGACAGTTTGAAGGGCGAGGTGAGTTGGGTATCGCCCATTGCGCGCACCTTGTTGAAGTCAAGCACAGGCGATGTGCTCAAGTTGGTCACTCCGCAAGGCTGGCGCGAAATCGAGGTGCTCAATGTGACTTATCCAAAGCCAGGTGAACACTGATTTCTAAACTTTCACGCAGGCTGAAGCAAGGATTTATTCTTCTGCCGTGCTTTGCCCACGCACGCGGTGCATAATCCGCTCCGCATTCAATACTGCAGGTGTGCGTTTTAAGTTTTTGAGAACTGTTTCAAGATGGCTGGCATCGCGCACAGAAATGACGAAGGTATTTTCAGCGGCATCTTGCACGCTGGCTTGCCCCATTTCCACGTGAATGATGTCCACCTCTGAGTCGGCCAGTGTGCCAGCCACTCTGGCCAATACGCCTTTGGTGTTGACCACGGTGACGCGGATGCTGGTTTCGAAGCTGCGCATCATTTCATCGGACCATTCCACCCCTATGAACCGTTCACTGTCTTTTTGCTGAAGCTTCAAGCCAACGCCGCAATCTGCTGTGTGAACGGCCAAGCCTTCACCTCGGCCTAAATAGCCAATGATTTTGTCGCCCGGCAGTGGGCGGCAGCAAGGTGCGTAAACGACGGAAGCGTTTTCGGTGCCATCCAACAAAATAGCGCCTTGGGAAATGGTGTCGTTGGCCATGAACCGTTCGCGCGTCATGAGCAATGGATCGGGTTTCTCGCCCATCTCTGCTAACAAAGCGGCCATGCGTTTAGCCACAATGCTTGCGATGCGTTTGCCAAGCCCAACATCGACCAACAAATCGCTGCGATTTCGGTTGCCGGTGAAGCGGAACACTTTTTCCCACAGGCCTTGATAGCGGGAGGGATCGTCTGGCAACTTCTCAATGCCTTCAGCGCGCAATGCTTGTGTCAGAAGTTTCAAGCCTAAGTCCATCGATTCACTGTGTGCCATGGTTTTCAGGTGATGTCTAATTCTGGAGCGCGCACGTCCCGTTCTGACAAAGCCCAACCATGATGGGTTGGGAGCGGAAACCGGTGCCGTCATGACCTCGACCACATCGCCGTTTTTTAACTCTGTGCGCAGGGGAACTTGTTGGTTATTAATTTTGGCAGCCACCAAATGATCGCCAAGATTGCTGTGAATCATATAAGCAAAATCGACCACAGTTGCACCGCGTGGTAGCGACATGATTTGGCTCTTTGGTGTGAAAACATAAACTGCATCGGGAAATAAATCAACTTTGACATGATCCCAAAATTCAGAAGCGTCGCGCGTTTCTTTTTGAATGTCCAAGAGTGATTGCAGCCACTGAGTACCCAAACGTTCGGCTTCCATCTGGCCAGTTGAGTTGTCCTTGTACAGCCAGTGCGCCGCAACACCAGACTCAGCCACCATGTTCATCGCCTCGGTACGCATTTGAAATTCAACGTTAACGCCGGACGGCCCCACCAAAGTGGTGTGCAAAGACTGATAGCCGTTCACTTTGCCAATGGCAATGTGGTCCTTGAATTTGCCCGGCACGGGTTTGTACATCTGATGCAAAATACCCAGGGCTGTGTAGCAATCAATGACCGAGGGCACAATCAGTCTGAAGCCATAAATGTCGGTCACTTGTGCAAAACTCAGGTGCTTCCCATCCATTTTTTTGTAGATGGAAAAAAGAGTTTTTTCCCGACCAGAAATTTGTACATCAATTTTTGCCTTTGAGAATGTCAACTCGAGTTCAGATTGAACTTTTTGAATCAAATCGCGTCTTCGATTTCGGGCCTTGGCAACGGCCTTTGCCAGAATGGCATAGCGCCAAGGCTTCAAGTGGCGGAAAGACAAATCTTGCAATTCGCGGTAGGTTTGATTCAAACCTAAGCGGTGTGCAATGGGTGCATAGATTTCTATGGTTTCTGAAGAAATGCGAGCCCATTTTTCGCGCGGCATGTCTGCCATGGTGCGCATATTGTGCGTGCGATCGGCCAACTTGATCAAGATCACTCTCACATCACGGGCCATGGCCAAAAGCATTTTTCGAAATGATTCCGCCTGATTTTCTTCGCGGGTGTTGAACTCCAATTTGTCCAACTTGGTCAAGCCATCAACCAATTCAGCCACTGAAGATCCAAACTTTTCAATCAAGTCGGATTTGGTGATATCGCAATCTTCCATGACATCGTGCATGAGTGCCGCCATCAAAGCTTGCGCATCGAGCTTCCATTCGGTGCACTGCGTAGCCACTGCAATGGGGTGTGTGATGTAGGGCTGACCATCTTTACGGAGTTGGCCCAAGTGGGCTTCATCTGCAAAGCGATAGGCTTTGCGCACCAAGTCGATGTCTGATGCAGAGAGATAGCTGAGTTGGGCGACCAAGGCGGCAAAGCTGGCTGCAGCGGCATTGGCTGCACTGGCACTTGGCATGCCAACCAGGATGTTGTGTGCGTTATCTCGCTTTCCAGGTATGGAAGTACTACCGGACTTGTGAAAAATAGATGAAAAAGCTGCGCGCATGCCTTAAATGTAACGCGACTGTGAAAAAGCCCCAGGTTGTGAAACTTTGGGGCTTTTTAGGGCTAGACCATGAAGGCCTGGCTCAATGTAGAAATTAGTTAACTTTTTTGAGCATTTCCAAGCCGACTTTGCCAGCAGCAATTTCACGCAAGGCTGTGACGCCTGGCTTGTTTTTGCTTTGGACCCGGGGGGTGTGGCCCTGGCTCAGCATGCGTGCGCGGTAAGTGGCAGCCAATACCAATTGGAAACGGTTAGGAATCTGTTCGAGGCAATCTTCAACGGTAATGCGGGCCATGACGGTCTCCGGTAAAAAAATCAGGTGATATGAAGGGATTCGAAAGTTTCGGCACGGGCTCGGTGCTGAGCTCCATATTTCAGTCGCTGAGCGTGCACGATGGCCTTAAGGTCAAACAAGGCGCGATCGAAAACTTCGTTGATTATAACGAAGTCGAATTCTTTGACCTGAGCCAGCTCAATTGCTGCATTTTGCAGACGCAATTCAATGGTTTCGGTGCTGTCTTCGCCGCGGCGCTCCAAACGGCTTCGCAACTCTTCCCAGCTGGGGGGAAGAATGAAGATCAGGATGGCGTTGGCGTACATCTTTTGGATTTGAATGGCGCCTTGGTAATCAATTTCTAAAATGACGTCAGAACCTTGCGCCATGCGCTCTTCAAGCATTTTTTTAGAGGTGCCGTAGCGGTGACCGTGCACATTGGCCCATTCCACAAATGCATCGCCGGCCACCATGGCATCAAACTCTTGTTCAGAGACAAAGAAGTACTCGCGGCCGTGCTTTTCTTGGCCACGGGGCGCGCGGGTGGTGTGAGACACCGAAGGCAACACTCGGTTATCTAGCTCCATCAGGGCCTTCACCAGGCTGGACTTGCCCGCACCACTGGGAGCGGCTACAACGTAGAGGTTTCCAGGATATTCCATGGCAAGGAGTGTAATGGGGTATGGGGCTTGTGGTGCAGCAGCGAAGCGACTTATTCAATGTTTTGCACTTGCTCACGCATTTGCTCAATGAGCACCTTCATGTCGACCGATATTTTGGTCAGTTCCAAGGCGGCCGATTTGGAGCCCAAGGTGTTAGCCTCTCGGTGCAGTTCTTGAATGAGAAAGTCCAAGCGCTTGCCAATGTCACCACCTTTTTTAATCAATCGACTGATTTCATCCAAATGCGAGGCCAATCGGGTTAGTTCCTCAGCCACATCGATCCGAATGGCAAAGGCAGTCGCTTCTGTCAGGGCGCGGTCTTTGGCGACATCGGGCGACACTGTGCCCTCAGACAAGGCCATGGCCTCGTTCCAGCGGTCAATGAAGCGCTGGCGCTGTTGTTCGACCAAAATTGGGAGAAGGGGCGCAGCTTGTTCCGCCAAAGTGCTTAGCTGGCCAATTCGGTCTTGCAACATTTCGGCCAGACGAGCTCCTTCTCTGGCTCGGGCGTCTTTAAGGGCTTTAACCGCTTGTGTGGCCAAGGGCATAAGGTCTGCCTCGTTCAGGCCTGTGCCTGATTTTTCGTGAGAGGCCAGTTTGATCACATCTGAAACACTTAAATCACGCGCGCCTGGCAGCCAACTCTGGATTTTGTTTTGCAAACTCAATAGTTTTTGGAGCGTGCCAATGGCTGGATCGGTCAGTTCGGCATCTTGGTTGCTGTGGTAAACGGCACGAACCTCGACCTTGCCCCGCTTAATGTGTTGAACGATGTGTTCACGAAGCGCTGGCTCTGTGTGACGCAATTCGTCGGGCAGGCGAAAACTCAGGTCCAAAAAGCGGCTGTTGACCGATCTAATTTCCAAACCAAAACGGACCGTTGGTGAAGCTGTGGAATCGGTGCTTCCCTCTGCCGCAGGCACGCTAGACTGCACGCTGGCATACCCGGTCATACTGTAAACTGGCATGGATTCTTTCTTGGGTACGGCAGTAAGACACTGCTGATCTGTTGGGGGCTTGGCCGCTTTGCCTCTTGCCTATGGCCCATTATCTCAAACTTAAATGACGCCTCACCATGACCAGCACTTCTACACCTTCACCACGCGCCCATGGCCGAAATCAAAATCAATTGCGGCCCGTCAAAATCACGCGTGGTTACACCGTTCAT
>Ga0209442_1000672_pt1 | contig 19851 bp, 20 predicted proteins | sample LauGreSBDMM110DD_2_FD_187565 | JGI IMG/M metagenome (GOLD analysis project Ga0209442, IMG submission 187565) | Freshwater lake microbial communities from Lake Michigan, USA - Sp13.BD.MM110.DD (SPAdes) (version 2) | ecosystem: Environmental > Aquatic > Freshwater > Lake | place: Lake Michigan...
CAATATGCGGATACATCCGTTCTTGACTCATCTCCAATATTAGGGATAGCCAGTGACAAATCAAGGGTATTGAAAGACATGTAAGCCAACTTGGGAGGTAAGAGCAGAAGTGTCTGCTCAAATTCCCTCTTGGCTTGATCTTCCTATTACCCTTTTGGAATGAGAATCAGGAAGAGTCTTGGTAAGGGATTACTCATTGCCCTGGCACTTACCCTGATTCCAATGAATGCTGTATCTGCTCAGAAAATAACTCCTGGATCTGCCTGCAAGGTTTATAAGCAAAAAGTTACCTATCAAAACAAGGTTTTTACATGTATTAAATCTGGGAAGAAATTAGTTTGGAGTAAAGGGATTGCTGTAAAGAAGCCAACACCAACTGCCACACCAACACCAACACCAACTGCCACACCAACACCAACACCAACTGCCACACCAACACCAACACCAACTGCCACACCAACACCAACTGGCCCCGCTAATAAAATTACGATAAATAATCTTGATCCGGTTTGGACTTCAGTAGTCGCATTTAAGGAAGTTAATGATCGGATAATTACTTTTGATTCTTCGAAACTGAATATAGCCTACATTGTTGGTCCAGGAGTGGACCCTAAACGTTTATCAGATGAGAAATTAGGTATTGATCGAATTGCAGGACTTTGGAGTCCTTACTTTATGCCAGAAAAAATTAGATTTATTTATGTAAGCGAGAAAGATTCCGACTGGGCTGAAAAAATTGTTGTTTCAGAACAACTCAGTTCAATGCTTTATCAATCAATCACTTTGATGATTACTCAGAATAGTTGTGGATTTGCACTGGGTGGTCGACCTAACGGGATTTATACAAATATTCAATGTTTAGCAACCGGGCAGGGACTGGGTAATTTACAAACTGGCCCTCATGAGTACACCCACTTCTTCCAATACTTCAACAACTCCCTCCCAGATTATTCACCATGTTGGATTACAGAAGGCATGGCCCACTTTTATGGAAATGCTGTGGGTTATTCGATTCAAGATCCAAATGGAAAAGAGCGTCTAAGCATGTTTGTTGGTCAAACTTATAACTACGATCGAGATAAAGGCAACTCACAGAATGCCCGCACTCTTCCTAAGATTATGGCGGAAGGTTCCACGGAGAAAACGACTGCGCTCTTCAATGCAATTGAAAAACCTGGGGGTGGAGGAAGTCCAAGCAGTTGTTATTTATTGGGTGGTCTTGCATTTGAAGCACTTACCGCTTCATATGGCCAAGAGAAAATTGCCACCTTCATGACAAGTTTCAAAAGTTCCAAAGATTGGAAAGCAAACTTCTTATCCACTTTTGGTATTGAAGTTTCAACTTTCTACGAAAAGTTAACTCCTTATCTGGCATTTTGGGGATCAAAGATGCTTTGAAAATCAAGCCCTAAATTTTATTTAAAGGTTTGGTAGATATATCCGCTATTCAAGGTTTTGAACCACATCCAAGGTTTGGATATAGAACTCGGATTTACCTACATAAGTGGGTTGTGAGGGACTCGAACCCCCGACCCAGGCATTAAGAGTGCCTTGCTCTACCAACTGAGCTAACAACCCATTCAAACGGTCGAATGTTTGAATGCAGAGCAGACCCTATCAGGACATCGCGTCTTGTCTAACACGTGCGATAAGGCGAAGATGGTGACATGAGTCGCTGGCAGATGCGCATTTCAGCTCTCTTAGTTTTAGGCGTAGCGATGGGTCAAGCGCCACTTGAGGCTTCCACAAAAACTGCGGTGGCGGTATTGGAAACACTGTCAGTTAAAGGTAGAGCGCCAAAGACCGGTTACGAGAGATCGCAATTTGGTCCGGCATGGTCTGATGTTGATCGCAACGGATGCGATACGCGAAACGATATTTTGTATCGAGATTTAACCTCCAAAACTTTTAAGTTTGGGACTCAGAATTGTGTAGTGCTGACCGGAGTCTTGAGCGATCCATATTCGGGGGAGAAGATCTCATTTGTGCGCGGTGTGGGTTCGAGTATGGATGTGCAGATTGATCACGTGGTCGCACTATCTAATGCCTGGCAGACCGGAGCATTTAAATTAGATTATGACAAGCGCATTGCATTGGCTAATGATCCGATGAATTTGCTTGCGGTTAAGGGGCGTTTGAATTCGCAGAAAGGTGATGGCGATGCCGCAACTTGGCTGCCGCCTCGTAAAGATATTCGTTGCGCTTATGTCGCTCAGCAAATTGTGGTGAAAGCGAAATATAAGTTGTGGGTTACATCGGCTGAGAAAGCCGCAATGGTTGCTTTACTTGATAGGTGCCCGGGGTTTAAAGCACCAACTAATTAGCTCGGTGTCAGTGGCCATCTTTAAAGCGCTTATATGATGCGTTGATTTCTAACTCTGCGTCATCGTGGCCGACCCATTCGCCGCCTTGAACTGATTTGCCGGGTTCGAGCGTTTTATAAACTTCAAAAAAGTGTTTAATTTCAGAGAGTTCAAAGGCGGGCACATCACTTAGGTCCTGAAGATTTGACTTGCGAACATCGCCGGCTGCTACACATAGCAATTTGTCATCTCCACCGGCTTCATCGGTCATATTTAACATTCCAATTACACGGCAAGAGACAACACAACCTGGGAAAGTTGGCTCATCGAGCATTACCAAAGCATCAAGCGGGTCGCCATCTTGTGACAAGGTGTTCTTCACATATCCATAGTCATATGGGTAACGAGTTGAGGTGAACAACATTCGATCTAATCGGATTTCACCGGTTACGTGGTCGACTTCGTATTTGTTTCGAGATCCCGCGGGGATTTCAATGATTACATCAAAGATCATAATTACCGCTCTCGTTAGGAAAATCAAAGTGCAAAAACTTGGGGTGAACGACGGGGCTCGAACCCGCGACATCCCGGACCACAACCGGGTGCTCTACCAGCTGAGCTACGTCCACCATGTGCTGATTGAAGTCATATCTTACCTGTTATCCCGAGTTACTCGTTCCCCGTAACGCTCGGGATAAAGAGCGTTGTGCGGTAATACGCCAGTTCTGCGATCGAATCTTGAATGTCGCCTAAGGCGCGATGGTTGCCGGTCTTGGCCGGGGCTGCGAAATAGAGTTTGGGATACCAGCGCCTTGCCAACTCTTTTATCGATGAAACATCAACTGTGCGGTAATGCAAGTACTCACTAAGGCGCGGCATATCTCGGGCGATGAAATTGCGATCAACGCTAACTGAATTTCCGGCCAGTGGTGATTTACCTGCAACTGTTCCTGTTGTTTCAAGGTAAGCCAAAATTGCATCTTCGGCTTGGCTCGTGGTCATTCCATTTGGAATTTCAGTGATCAAACCAGATGTGGTGTGCATCTGCGTTACATATTCGTTCATACCTGCCAACTTTTCGGCGCTGGCATGGATTACAACATCAATGCCTTCACCAATCACATTGAGATCTGAGTCCGTTACAAGGACGGCAATTTCGACCAGGGCGTCATTGACCACGTCGAGCCCAGTCATCTCGCAGTCAATCCAGATCAGGTGGGGTAATTCGCTGGTCATATCGATGAGTTTAAAGCAAGAGTTAACGCTTGTTTACCATCTATTCACCTTACGTTTCCACAATTGACAGCCAATGGACTCGCCCCATTGCCAACATACAGCCTTGTCTGGGGTTTCTCAGGTCGGTTCTATGAAAGGGTTTTTAATGATTTCTATGAAGAAGTTAGTAACAGTCGTTATCGGGACAGCTATTGCTACATCACTACTCGCAGCTCCTGCGATTGCAAACGAAGTTAAGAATACTGGACCATGCGAGCGCCGCGGTGAAGTCGCTGTTGCAAAGGGCATTGAGTACAAGTGCTCACTTTTTGGAAAGAATCTTAAGTGGAAGAAAGTTGGAGCCGCTTCAACTGGCGCAACTTCGACTGCTGGAAATTCTGCTGCTTATGCAAACGTTTCAGGCAAGATTTCAATTGATGGTTCAAGCACAGTGGCTCCATTAACCGGTGTCGCAGCAGAAGCTTTCCAAAAAGTTTCTAAGACTCAGATCACTGTTGGTATCTCAGGTACTGGTGGCGGATTCTCTCGTTTCTGTAAGGGTGAAACAGATATTTCAAATGCATCTCGCCCAATCAAGTCAACAGAGGCTGCAGAATGTGTGAAGAATGGTGTCAAGTACACAGAAATGATCGTCGCAAACGATGCCTTGACCGTTGTTATCAATAAGAGCAATACATGGGCTGTTTGCCTAACTACAGCAGAACTAAAGAAAATTTGGAATGCTGGAAGCACAGTCACACGTTGGAACCAGGTTCGCTCTACATTCCCAGCCGCAAAGATGGTTCTATATGGTGCAGGAACTGACTCAGGAACCTTTGATTACTTCACAGAAGCAATTAATGGAAAAGCACAAGTCTCTCGTAAGGATTACAACCCAACAGAAGATGACAATGTGACAGTAAACGGTGTACGTCGTTCAGCAGGCGCAACCGGATACTACGGTCTTTCTTACTACCTCGAAAATTCAGATGTAAATAAAGCTGTACAGATCGATTCTGGCAAGGGCTGCGTATCCCCAAGCGCTGCAAACGTAATTAATGGAACTTACACACCACTAGGTCGCCCATTGTTCGTTTATGTAAAGCATGCCTCAGCCAAGTCAAACCCAGCAATCATTCCTTTCATGACTTACTACAAGGAAAACCTTGCGGCTTTGGCTAAGAAGGCTCAATTTGTTGCGCTAAGCGCTGATCAGCAGAAGAAGCTAGATTCAGAACTTGATGCAATCAAAAAACTCGCCTAAGTTTTAGGCATTAGAACCGTACGATGGAGGTTGGAATGTACGATCTGTCTCAGACAGTTAGGACAGGTAGTGCAACCGCAGAAGGCGTCTCATTGGCGCCTTCTGCCCACCTTCGTCGACGGAACCTAGTTCAAAAAATCGCAATAAACATTATGCGTGCGGGCACAGTAGTAACCGTCGTCATAACTGCAGGAATTATTTTTTCTTTAATCCCACCGACAATTCAGTTGCTTGGAGAAATTGGTACTCAGATTTTTGGCACTTCCTGGGCGCCACTATTTATTCCACCTGAATTCGGATTGCTTCCGCTAATCACCGGTACTTTCGTTATCGTACTAATCGCAATGTTGGTTGCCATTCCATTTGGCTTGGCAGCTGCTCTTTTTTTGAGTGACTACGCTTCCTATCAAACACGTCGCTTCGTAAAGCCAATCTTAGAAATTCTGGCTGGAATCCCAACAGTAGTACTTGGTCTATTTGGGCTCTATTTTGTTAATCCAAAATTAGTTGAAAAATATTGGCCGATCGGTGAGTCAGTTGGATATTCGGCACTCGGTGCAGGTTTAATGACAGGAATTTTAACTTTACCGATTGTTGCCTCAGTGGCAGACGATGCGCTCTCTTCCGTTCCTCGCGCGATGCGCGAAGCTGGTTACGCACTCGGGGCTACGCGCCGCGAAGTTGCGACAAAGGTAGTCTTCAACGCCGGAATTTCTGGAGTTGTTGCTGCTGTTATTTTGGCATTTGCACGTGCTTTTGGAGAAACAACGGTTGCGCTAATGGTTGCCGGTAGTTATCCAAAACTGTCGGGTAATCCCGGTGATCCAATGCAGACAATGGCTTCATTCATTGGATTCGCAGGAATTGGCGATCAGCCAACGGATTCGACTGGATATCGCACTATTTTTCTTGTAGGTGCACTGTTGTTCTTAATCACCCTAGTTTTCAATTTAATCGGTAACCGAATAATTCTTCGCTACAGAGAGGTTTACGAATGAGCACACTTTCTCTGGCATCGAAGCTCTCTCCAATTAGAAAGTTAAAGGATGGATCGTTTAGGGTCTTCTTAACCTTTAGCATTGTTGCAACCCTCAGCTTCATTTTCTTCGTGGTTTATACACTCTGGAATGATTCATACTTTTTGCTCAACTCAGATTTACTAACAAAATTTCCATCTAATGATCCAGATGATGTGGGGTTTCAATCAGCAATCTTTGGGTCAATTTGGGTTGTTGGAGTAGCGGCTCTTATATCGCTTCCCATTGGTATTTTAACTGCGCTCTATCTTGAAGAATTTGCAGGAAAGCGAAACAGACTGACATCTGCAATCGAGACAAATATCCAAAATCTTGCTGGAGTTCCAGCAGTTGTGTTCGGAATGATTGGGCTGGCATTCGTTGCCCGAGGTCCACTTTCCTGGGGATTTACAGTTGGATCAGCTGCGGTGGTACTCGCAATGATGATCCTTCCTGTTGTAATTATTGTGGCGCGCGAAGCGATCAGAGCGGTACCGCCCTCATATAGAGATGGTGCACTCGCTTTGGGCGCAACGAATTGGCAAGCGGTTTATCGGTTAATTTTACCGAGCTCAATTCCCGGAATTGCCACGGGTTCAATCTTGGCCGTCTCTCGCGCAATGGGTGAATCAGCGCCGTTGCTACTTCTAGGTGCACTTTCATTCGTGACATTTAATCCAACTGGACTAGACAGCCAATTCACGATTATGCCTCTTGCGATCTTTAAATACGCCTCAGATTCTCGCGATGAGTTCCACTACATTGCCTCAGCGGGTAGTTTAATCCTTATCGTAATTCTCTTTACGCTGAATCTCATTGCAATTCTTCTTCGAGATTACGCAAATCGAAAGAGCCGTGTCTAAGTGAAAATTTACACAAACTCAATGCACCAAAAAGGGGATAACCGTGAATAGCCAGATAAATAACAGCACCAGTTCAGGAGTCTTGGAGTTTATAGATCCCGTCTTTACGCTGGAAAATGTCGCTGTCTCTTACAAAGACTTCGTAGCGGTTTCTGATGTTAGCCTTCAAGTTCCTTCAAAAGATATAACCGCTTTTATTGGGCCATCCGGTTGCGGTAAGAGCACAATTTTGCGTTCATTAAACCGCACCAACGATTTAATACCGGGCGCTAAGGTACATGGCAAAGTTCTTTATCACGGCACAGATCTCTATGATTCAAAGGCTAGTGCGGTGGAAGTGCGCCGCCGCATCGGTATGGTTTTCCAAAAACCAAACCCTTTCCCAAAGAGCATTTATGAAAATATCGCTTTTGGTCCAAAAGTAAATGGACGTCCGAGTAAGTCAGAACTTGATGGAATAGTTGAGAAGTCGCTGCGCTCGGCTGCGCTATGGGATGAAGTTAAAGATCGCCTTGATGATTCGGCGCTTGGGCTCTCAGGAGGCCAGCAGCAACGTCTATGCATCGCTCGCTCACTAGCAGTCGAGCCAGAAGTTATTTTAATGGATGAGCCTTGTTCTGCTTTGGATCCAATTGCAACGGCACGTATTGAAGAGTTGATGTTACAACTCAAGGATCAGTACACGATTGTTATCGTTACCCACAATATGCAGCAGGCTGCTCGCGTCAGTTCTTATACGGCCTTTTTCGTTACTGAGGTCAATCCCCTCGGAGATCTACGCACCGGAAAACTGGTCGAATTTGATAACACCAGCCAAATGTTTAGTAAGCCAAACGACCCTCGCACAGAGGCTTATGTCACAGGAAAGATGGGATAAACCCCTTCTCTACTGAATAAATCTAAGTGCGCCTGGCAGGAATCGAACCTGCGACAACTCGCTTAGAAGGCGAGTGCTCTATCCGACTGAGCTACAGGCGCCTGCAGAGGTCGATAGTTAATTGTACCGACACGAGCCACTAAGGTTTTGCCCATGGCTGAATTCATTTACACGATGAAGAAGACGCGCAAAGCGCACGGTGACAAGGTAATTCTCGATGATGTGACCTTGATGTTTTTGCCTGGGGCAAAGATCGGGGTCGTCGGACCTAACGGCGCCGGTAAATCCACAGTTCTGCAGATTATGGCTGGGTTGCAACAACCATCAAATGGTGAGGCATATCTATCTCCTGGTTACACCGTTGGCATTTTGCTTCAAGAGCCGCATTTAAATGAAGAGAAGAACGTCATTGATAACGTAAAAGAGGGCGTGCCTGAAACAGTTGCGATGCTCGATCGCTTCAATGCAATTAGCGATGAAATGTCACAGCCTGATGCAGATTATGACAAGTTACTTGCTGAGATGGGAACGTTGCAAGAGCAGCTAGATCATCGCAATGCTTGGGAACTCGACTCACTTTTGGAGCAAGCGATGGATGCGCTGCGCTGTCCACCACCTGATGCTGATGTAAAGGTTCTATCTGGCGGAGAAAAGCGCCGCGTTGCTTTATGTAAGTTGCTTTTGGAAGCACCCGATCTATTGCTACTTGATGAACCAACTAACCATTTGGATGCTGAATCAGTACTTTGGCTAGAACAACATTTAAATAAATATCCAGGCGCTGTTGTCGCGATTACGCACGATCGATACTTCTTGGACAACGTTGCGCAGTGGATCCTGGAACTCGATCGTGGACGCGCTTATCCATATGAAGGTAATTACTCAACTTATCTAGAAACGAAAGCAACTCGTTTAAAGATTGAAGGACAAAAAGATGCCAAGCGCGCCAAGCGCTTAACTGAAGAACTTGAATGGGTTCGTCAAAATGCAAAGGGTCGTCAAGTTAAATCAAAGGCACGTCTGGCGCGTTATGAAGAAATGGCGGCAGAAGCCGACAAGATGCGTAAGTTGGACTTTGATGAAATTCAAATTCCACCTGGACCGCGTTTAGGAAATATTGTTGTGGAAGTTGATCACCTCACAAAAGGATTTGGCGATCGCGTCTTAATTGATGATCTCTCCTTTACCTTGCCCCGCAACGGAATCGTTGGTGTGATCGGCCCGAACGGCGCTGGTAAAACAACGCTCTTTAAAACAATTCTCGGAATGGAAAAGCCAGATTCAGGCAATGTAAAGATTGGCGAGACAGTAAAGATTGCCTACGTTGATCAGTCGCGTGGTGGAATCGATCCAACTAAATCTCTCTGGGAAGTTGTCTCTGATGGTTTGGATTTTATAAAAGTTGGCCAAGTAGAAATGCCATCTCGTGCCTACGTTTCCGCTTTTGGGTTTAAAGGACCTGATCAACAGAAAAAAGCGGGCATACTTTCTGGCGGCGAGCGGAACCGGTTGAATTTAGCGCTAACTTTAAAGCTAGGTGGAAATTTGCTACTGCTCGATGAGCCAACAAATGACCTAGATGTAGAGACGCTAGGGTCACTTGAAAATGCGCTGTTGGAATTCCCCGGATGCGCAGTGGTGATCTCGCACGATCGTTGGTTCCTGGATCGCGTTGCCACACACATCTTGGCCTACGAAGGTGAATCTACTTGGTTCTGGTTCGAAGGAAACTTCGAATCTTATGAAGAGAATAAGATATCCCGACTAGGCGCAGATGCGGCGAGACCACATCGTGCCACTTACAGAAAGCTCACTCGATAATGAAATATATAAGTAAGCAATTCGTTCGCTGGGATGACTTAGATGCTATGGCCCATGTCAACAATGCAAAGTACCTGACCTTTGCGCAAGAGGCGCGCTTCGTTTGGTCAACTGCAGTATTTTCATCTGCGATGAATGCATCAACTCTTATTGAAATGGTCGTCGCCCGAGCAGAAGTTGATTTCTTTGAGCCAATTTACGAGGGTGGGCGATTCGTAGACGTGGAAATAACTGTAGAAAAGATCGGCAACTCCTCATTTAATGTGCTCTATACGATCTGTGATGAAGGTAAAGTTTTTGCCAAGGTAAAGACTGTGCAGGTTGCAATCTCGCTTGAGACGAAGAAGTCTCGCCCTCTCACCGATAAGGAAAGAGAATTCCTTACCAAGTACCTGGAGACCAATTAATTGAGTCATGTTCTCGCTTCACGCAAGGCGCGCCCTTGGTGGCGCGATGCAGTCACATATCAGATCTACATCCGCTCATTTGCTGATGCAAATGGTGATGGCATCGGAGATGTTGAAGGCATTCGCTCGCGCCTGCCTTATCTGAAAGATCTTGGCGTTGATGCAATTTGGATCACTCCTTGGTATCCATCGCCACAAAATGATCATGGCTATGACGTTTCCGATTACATGGATATCGAACCGCAATATGGAACTTTGGCAGATGCCGAAAAATTAATTAAGGAAACACACGAACACGGAATTAAATTTATTGTCGATATCGTCCCCAATCACACAAGTGATCAACACAAGTGGTTCCAAGCTGCGCTAAAAGCTGCGCCCGGATCGTCAGAACGCGATCGTTACATGTTCTGCGATGGCAAAGGCCCTAACGGTGACTTGCCACCAAATAACTGGGAGGCTGTTTTCGGTGGATGCGCGTGGGAACGTGTCATTGAAGCAGATGGAAAACCAGGACAGTGGTACTTGCACCTCTTTGCAATTGAGCAACCAGATTTAAATTGGGAGAATCCAGAAGTTCGCTCACACCTAGAAGATGTTTTAAAGTTCTGGCTAGATCGCGGTGTTGATGGATTCCGTATTGATGTTGCGCACGGAATGATCAAATATCCGGGACTTCCTGATATTCCAGAAGTAAATACAACTTCAGAAATGTTGGCACCTCACGAGCGTCCATTCTGGGATCAAGAAGGTGTTCATGAAATTTATCGTTCGTGGCGCAAGATTCTTGATTCATACCCTGGTGATCGCATGGCCGTTGCTGAAGCTTGGGTGAGTCCAGCATCACGCATTGCGCGATATGTTCGTGCAGATGAACTTCAAAATTCATTTAATTTTGAGATGCTCACTACTTTATGGAAAGCAGATGAGATCAAGGCAAAGATCGACAACTCAATGGCGGCACTTGTCGAAGTTGGGGCACCACCATCTTGGGTATTTAACAACCACGATGTTGTGCGATCTGTTGACCGATTAGATCTGGGTTTAACAAATAACGGTGAATCAACTTTCACGCGTCAAGGAGATCCTGCCAAATTTAATGTTGCGCGCGGAACCCTGCGTGCCAAGAGCGCAACTTTGATGACGCTGGCGCTTCCTGGAGGAACTTACCTTTATCAAGGTGAAGAACTTGGTCTTCCAGAAGTACGCGATCTGCCTGAAGATCGTTTAACCGATCCGCGTTGGAAGATGAGCGGATACAAAGATCGCGGTCGCGATGGTTGTCGTGTTCCTCTTCCTTGGAAGAGCGAACCAACCGGTGGTTTCGGTTTCTCAACAAATGATTTATTGGAACTCGATCAAGCTTGGTTGCCGATGAGTCCTTGGATGGGAAATTTCTCAGCCGAATCGCAAGATGGCGCTGCTGGATCAACTCTTTCTATGTATCGCCAAGCTTTGGCGTTACGTAAATTAGAAGAAGGTTTAGGCGATGGTCCAATGACTTGGATCGAAGCCGGAAAAGATATTGTTGCATTTTCACGCCCAGGTAATTTCGCTTGCTACATCAACTTTGGTGCAGCGCTCGAGATTCCAGCAGGTGCAAAAGTTTTAATTTCTAGCGGTCCACTCGAGGGCAATTCAATCCCAACTGATACTGCAGTTTGGTTGCGGCTGGGTTAAATGATTTCGACCTCGCGCAAGATTCATCCCGGTTGGATCGCGGTTGCGGTTACCTTTGTAACTTTAATGGCGACTGCGGGTTTTCGATCCGCTCCATCGGTATTAATTGTTCCGCTGGAAGATGCCTTTGGTTGGTCTCGTTCTGAAATCTCACTCGCTGTTGCAATAAATGTTCTTCTCTTCGGGCTAGTTTCCCCATTTGCAGCAGCGTTAATGGAGAAGTTTGGTATCCGCAAAGTTGTGATGTCCGCCTTGACCACAGTTTCGCTGGGAGCATTTCTAACAATTTTTATTCAGGCTCCTTGGCAACTTATAGCAACTTGGGGAGTAATCGTTGGTGTCGGAACTGGCTCAATGGCTCTGGTATTTGCTGCAACAGTTGCTAATCGCTGGTTCGTTGCAAAGCGTGGATTAGTAACCGGAATTCTCACTGCTGCGTCAGCTACAGGCCAGTTAATTTTCTTGCCAGGACTCTCTCATTTGGCCGACACTTATGGCTGGAAGAGTGTTTCAATCACCGTTGCTTCGTTTGCACTGCTGGTTGTGCCATTTGTGTATTTCTTCCTTAGGGATAAACCTGCTGATCTTGGATTACTGCCTTACGGCGCTGCCGCAGATTGGCAGCCACCAGCAAAGAGTGAATTGAGCGCAGTCGCACTGGCGATCGATACGTTAAAGCAAAGTTCAAAGAGAAAAGATTTCTGGTATTTGTTTGGCTCTTTCTTTGTCTGTGGACTTTCAACCAGCGGGCTAATCGGCACGCACTTTATTCCAGCAGCACACGATCACGGAATGCCGACAACTTTGGCTGCATCTCTGCTAGCGATGGTTGGCGTATTCGATGTTATCGGCACTGTATTTAGCGGATGGCTCACCGATCGTTATGACCCAAGAAAATTACTCTTCTTCTATTTCGGCCTACGCGGACTTTCGCTCTTTCTTTTGCCATCAATTCTCTTTAGCACCATTGAAGCATCAACACTTGTCTTTGTGATTTTCTATGGCCTTGATTGGGTAGCAACCGTGCCGCCAACGATCATGCTCTGTCGCGCAGTACTTGGTCCGCAACGCGCTAGCGTTGTTTATGGCTGGGTATTTGTCGGTCACCAAATCGGCGGCGCAGTAGCAGCATTTGGCGCGGCGATCTTGCGCGTACAAATTGGTGATTACGCAGCTGCTTTTTACATAAGCGGTGCGCTCTGTATCGTCACTTCGTACTTCGTTTTGCAGATCGCTAAAGGCGTTGACGACAAAGTTTTGAGAAGTTGATGTCATTCTACGAAGAAGTCGGGGGAGAACCTTTCTTTAACGATTTTGTCTCTCAGTTCTACGCCCGTGTTGCAACCGATCCTATTTTGCGGCCGATGTATCCAGAAAAAGATATGCAAGGTGCAGCATTTCGATTAAAAATGTTCCTTGAACAATATTGGGGCGGACCAACTACTTACTCAGATGAGCGCGGACATCCACGTTTGCGAATGCGCCATGCTGGTTTCCATATCGATCTGGCAGCGCGCGATGCCTGGCTAAATTGTGCACTCAGCGCACTGGATGGAATGGAAATGACAGAGGCTAATCGCAAACAGTTGCGTGAGTACCTAGAAATGGCAGCACACGGAATGGTTAACGCTTCTGAGAACCGTTCCCTATAACCAAAATTTCACCATTTCGAACATACCAAAGCACATCTTTCTTATCGCGAATTGTCGTTATACGCAGACCAACTTTTTCAACAACACCTTCGATATCTAAAACCTTGATTTCATCACCAACGCCATATTGATCTTCAATCAACATAAAGATTCCAGATAAAATATCGCGAACCAAAGTTTGTGCACCAAGTCCAATGGCCACACCAATCACACCAGCTGATGCGATTACCGGACCAAGATTAAATCCGAATTCGCCTAAGATCATGCCGAGTGCGACAATCCAAATAACAGCCTTCAGAATTGAAGTGAGTACAGATCCAGTGGTGCGGGCGCGTTCTGCCTGACGCTTTGCAAAACCTGGGCCCGGTTTCAAATCTGTGGTTGCAAGTTTATTTACTGCGCGCTCGATGGCGCGGCGCCCGATGCTATGGCTGATCCAGGCTGCTACCAGGACGGTGAAGATGCGTAGCGGTGATCCGCTTAGCCATTCCAGAATATCTCGGGTCTGCTCGCTCATAGATCAAACTCTAATCCAATTCTTTACCAAAAATTGACCTGTAAATGCCCCTATCTTGCGCCTTCTTAGTGCAAGATAAACCAATCGGCGCGAGCCACGCGCTTCGAAACAGGGGTATGTATGTCTCGTTCGTTAGTTCTAAACGCCACCTATGAACCGTTAGGTGTCGTAACAGAACGTCGCGCGCTGCTGCTTGTCCTTAATTCCCGCGCCACCATGGTTGAGTCCTCCGGAACTGTTCTGCATTTTGCGCAGGGTCAGATCGAACTCCCGTCGGTAATTAGACTAAATAAATTTGTAAAGATTCCTTATCGCCATGCAGTTCCGCTTTCACGTCGCGCAATCTTTGCGCGCGATGGTGGCCGTTGTGTTTATTGCACAGCACCAGCAACTTCGATTGATCACGTTATTCCGCGTTCGCGGGGTGGGGGACACAATTGGGAGAACGTTGTATCTGCTTGCCATAAATGCAATCACCTTAAGGCAGATAAGCCGCTCAAAGATTTGGGATGGAGACTTCGCTCACTTCCACGCGAACCAGTTGGTGCGGCTTGGCGAATTCTCGGCACAGGTCGCACGGATAATCGATGGCTTCCATACCTAGAGCCATTTGGTGTGGCAGCAGCTACTGCATAACTGATTTACACTTACAGTCATGATTAACCTTGCATCCGCAATCCAGCTACTTTCTCTAGAAAATCAAGAAGACGGAACCGTTGCCGGTGAAGGATTAAGCGTGCTCGAAACCTTTACTTATTTCTTCGCGGCACCAGTTGTGATCTTTGTAGCAATCTCCGTAATTACTTATGCGCTTACAGGAGATCGCAAGAAAAAAGAAAAGATCAGCTCAGTCGTAACTTCTATCGACTAATTAGCGAGCATCAACAGCGCGCGCTTTTAGCGAGCGAGTCATTGCATCGCGACCTTCAGCCACGGTACGGCGCAGAGCAGCCGATGCATCTTTTCCAGTTACATCCAGCCAGTGCTGAGCCTTCTTGACAGTTTCATCGCTGATAGCCCAAGTCGGGAAAGTTAAGGTTGCAGTAGTTTCGGCAATTTCATATCCCTTGGTGGACCAAACTTTTAGGATCGCATCAAAGTATTCGTCAACGAATGCTTCAAGTAAGTCGCTATGAATATTCTCGTTAAAACCACGGCACTTGTAAGAGTGGATAGTGTTACTTAAATCATCAGTTGTGATTGATTTAAATGCGGCTGCCTTTGCTTCGTGGTTTGGAAGCGCAGCGTGCGCATAAGCAACATATTGCTGTCCGTGAGCAGTCTTATCGCGATCTCCTTCAGATTGAATATCTGAAACTCCAAAGATTCCGCGCTTTACACCACATAAGAAGATGTACCAACGAAGATCAGCATCCATCAATAGTCCATCTACTGAACCATTTAGCATCGCCTTAAGACCTTCGAACTGTGCTGGTGTGAAAGCGTTATTGGCAAATGCGCGCGCATACTGCAGTTGTGCATCGCTTCCAGGTTTTGCACCCGCCAATAACTCCTGTGCAGTATTTGCAACTGATAAACGAACTGCATCACGATTCTTTGGCGCGAGATATGCCCAAATCGCCGTGTCGATTTGCGTGAAAGTTGCCGTGATCATTGAAATATCTGTTTCACCCTTTAGTGCGTTCAGAGCGATTTCAATGTAATCACTCGCAGATAGTTCCCCATCACGCGTTGAATCCCAGAGTGATGCCCAGATAAGTCCGCGGGCAAGTGAATCATCGAGTTGTCCAAGATACTTCTTCATCGTGGCAACAGATCGATCATCGAAACGCAATTTGGCATAAGTCTGATCGTTATCGTTGATTAAGAGTAAGTCGGCTGCCTTTTTGCCGGCAAGCTCCTTGATCTCAGTTAATTCACCCGCGATATCAACTTCAATGCTCTCACGACGAGTTAATGCATCGCCTTTAATATCGAATAGCCCAATATATAAACGGTGAGGGCGAAGTTCTTTTGACCCAACTGGCATTAGCGGCACTTCTTGCTTAACTGCAACAGATGCATACTTGTCACCGTCTAAAGCGATCACAGGGCGAAGAGTGTTTACGCCTGCGGTGCGCAACCAAGTGGCAACCCAAGCGGTGAGATTCTTTCCACTGGTTGCTTCTAATTCAGTGATTAGATCGCTTAGTTCGGTATTGGCATATGCGTGCTTGGCAAAGTACTTGCGAAGACCAGCGATGAAATTATCACGGCCAACGTGTGCAACAAGTTGTTGAAGTACTGATGCACCTTTGGCATAGGAAATTCCATCGAAGTTGGTGCGAACATCATCGAGATCTTTCATCTCGACTGCAATTGGGTGCGTGGAAGATAGTTGATCTGCGCGATATGCCCAGTTCTTGCGAACCGAGTTAAATTCAGTCCAAGCATTCTTGTATTTAGTTGATTCGCTGACCGCCATGTAAGAAGCCCATTCAGCGAAAGATTCATTGAGCCAAAGGTCTTGCCACCATTTCATGGTTACCAAGTCACCGAACCACATGTGGGCCATCTCGTGATGAATTGTTGAGGCGCGACTGATGTAGCTGCGCTCAGTTACTTTGCTACGGAAAATCAGAACATCTTCGTGGAAAGTTACGCAGCCGACATTTTCCATCGCGCCCCAGTTATATTCAGCCACTGCGATCTGGTCGTACTTACCGAATGGATAGGCCAAACCGAAAGTCTTTTCAAAGTAAGCAAAACCTTGCTTGGTCACTTCAAAGATATTTTCCGCATCGACATATTGGAAGAATGACTTTCGGGCATAAATTCCCATAGGAATGGTCTTCTCGCCTTTATATTCATCATGAACAGATGTGTAGGCGCCAGCAACGATTGCAGTTACATATGTTGAGATAACTTGCGAGGTTGCAAATTGAGTGTGTTTGCGATCGCCATCAAGATCTTTACTTGATTCGATGCCGTAATTTGAGATTACCGCCCAGTGCTTCGGAGTAATTGTGCTAATCGTGAAAGTCGCCTTTTGATCAGGTTGATCAAAGCAGGCATACATGCGACGGGCATCGCCAGTTTCGAACTGGGTGTAAAGGTAAACCTCGTTATCGGCTGGATCAACAAAGCGATGCAGGCCTTCTCCTGAGTTTGAGTAGATACCTTCGTGCTCAATCTCGAGGGTGTTATCTGCCGCAATTGCTGGCAAGAAGATTGATTCGCCATCGAATTTTGGATCAAAGTCTGCGCCATTGAGCTTTGCACTTATTACACGCTTACCAACGCAGTCTAAAAATGTAGTTGACCCTGGCTTTAGCCCAGCAAATTTAATGGTCGTCTTAACCAAGAATGTTTCAGCCCCAGTGGTCACATCTAAGTCGATTTTATAACTTACAACTTTGATGATCTCTGAACGTTGGGCTGCTTCGATTTGCGTGATATTTGTACCTGGCACGACTGCTCCTTTGAGGGCTGATGTTTTTTGCTTCTCGTAGTCTAATCGTGAAAGAGTTGTGCTGTGGAACCCATGACCAACCGAAGTTATCGCCTGCGCGGGGTGCGGATCACCCCATCACAACAAGCCGCGCGCGATAATTTATGGGCGAAATATGGCGTCGCTTTTTCCCAGTCCCAAATTGATTTAGATTCATTGTTTTCTAAGAAGCAACCGATCGTTATGGAAATTGGCTATGGGATGGGCGAGGCAACTTGGCAGATAGCAAAAGCCAACCCAGAAATAAATTACCTAGGTATAGAAGTACATATGCCCGGTGCCGGAAAGTTAATGGCGAAGTTAGCCGAACACGAGATCACAAATGTGCGATTGATCGAACGTGATGTCTTTGAGGTTTTTCATTACATGGTCAAAGATTCCAGCCTAGATGGCGCTCATTTATTTTTCCCAGATCCTTGGCCAAAGCAGCGCCACTTTAAACGGCGCATAATTCAAGAACGCTTCTTAAGTGAAATTGCAACAAAGTTAAAGCCTGGTGGTTATTTACACATTGCAACTGATTGGGTGCCATATGCTGAATGGATCACCGATGTTTTCTCGCAAACCAATTTATTTAGCGGGGGAGTAATCGCCCGCCCGGATTCACGCCCGCTTACTAGATTTGAAGGACAAGGAATTTCTAAAGATCACGCAGTAAATGACTTTAGATACTTAAAAGTTTAAGTTAAATATTTCCAGTTTCTTCATATTTAGAAATTAAATTAATTCGCCGAATATGGCGCTCGTCATTGCTAAATGGTGTTGCGATAAAGGCGTCAATGATCGCCTTGCAATCTGCGATCGAGTGCATGCGACCTCCGATTGCCACGACATTTGCATTGTTATGTTCTTTGCCAAGCTTGGCTGTTTCAATACTCCAGGCAAGTGCTGCGCGAACACCTTTTACTTTATTCGCCGCCATCTGTTCACCATTGCCGGATCCACCGAGAACTATTCCGAGCGATGTTGGATCTTTGGCTGCTGCAATAGCGGCAGGAATACAGAAGACGGGGTAGTCATCTAAAGCATCGTATTCATAAGGTCCGTGATCGGTAACGTCGTGCCCACTATTTACTAAGTGGGCAATTAACTCTGTTTTAAGTTCAAGACCTGCATGATCGCTACCAATGTGTAAACGCATGCCTGAAGTCTCTCACGCTGTTATTTATCTGCCTCTGATCGCAACAACGAAAAACCCGCCGCGAAGGAGAATTCGCGACGGGTTTTTCTACCCATAGAGGAACTACATGCTGTTAAGCGCTATTACTTATGCCCCAGATGCTGGTGCAGGAATAGTTGGAGCAGCACCGAAGCCACCCTTTCCTGGACCACCATGACCGCGACGATCTTTCTCACCTTTGCCACCTTTACCTGGACCACCCATTCCTGGTCCACGCTTTCCGCCAACTCGATCTACTTCAGCGGTTACGTGTGCAGTTAGTCCAGCCTTGAGAGTTGTTGCTTGTGCAGCAGTCAACTTTCCGGCAGTTACAGCTGCATCGATTCGCTTACTCTCATTAGCAACAAGTACTGCGATGAGTTCAGCTTTCTTTGCACCTGCAATTGCACCAAGTGATTCACCTGCTGCAAGTCGAGTACGAACAGTTGCACTGTCGACACCGATTGTTTTTGTAATTAGCGCCTCGAGTGCTACTCGATCAGCATCTTTTGTAGCGTGATCTGCATCCTTTGCTGCACGCTTAGCTGTTTCGGCTGCTGTTGCAGCAGCAGTTATTGCATCTGCTTGTGCTTGTGTAATTGTGCCCTTTGCAACAAGCGCTGAAAGAGTTGCTGCTAAATCCGCAGCGTGTCCGCCAGCCTTAGCCATAGGATTTGCAATTCCATTTGCGGAACTGCGAGTTATCTTTGTTGAGACAACTTTGGTCTTTGATGCAGCCTGGCTGATTCCAACTGAACCGATTGTTAGCGCAACAGTTGTAATCGCTACTGCGATCACCGTCTTCTTTGATGACATTTGCATGTCTACCTTTCATCCCGTGGAGCACTTTGTCGAAACCCTTGTTATCGACTACCCGTAGATAACTACTTGATGCTCAGAAAACTACCCTTTAATCCTGAGAGACGCTTGCGAGTTTTTCCACCCTATCCCGCCTAGCAAAGGGGCTACTCATACAGACTCTAAGGAATAACTCAGGGAAAGCCCTCTTCGTTGCGTGAGTTAGCCCCTTCACAATTTTCTCTAATGACCCGCAGCGAATGGTCCCGGAGGTTCCATGAAACTTAATCGTAAGTACATAGAAGTTATTGCAACACTTTTGCTCGCAACACTTTTCAGCGCTTCAGCGATACCAATTTCATACGCAGCCAAAAAACCTAAATCTGCTGGGAGAACATCCAACACAATTTCAAATACGATTTTAAATGGCAAAGGTGCACCACTTAGCTCTATAGGCATCAATGGTGACTTTTACATTGATACGAGAAGTCTCTTGATTTATGGACCAAAGAAAAGTAATAAATGGCCACTGCCACAAAATTTGCAAGGACCAATTGGCGCTGCCGGAGCTGATGGAAAGAACGGTGGTGACGGTAAATCAATTTCTAACGCGTCGACAGTTGCAGGTCCCGTGGGTTCACAGGGAGAAAAAGGTGACAAGGGAGAAAAAGGTGAAACTGGTTCTGGGGGTGCAAGTGGCTCACCAGGTTCGGCAGGTTTAGCGGGCGCTAAAGGTGACACCGGCTTGACTGGTGCGACCGGTGCTTCAGGAGGCGGTGGTGGAACTCCGGGTGCAACTGGTGCACAAGGCCCGATTGGAAGTACGGG
>Ga0209442_1000673_pt1 | contig 19850 bp, 18 predicted proteins | sample LauGreSBDMM110DD_2_FD_187565 | JGI IMG/M metagenome (GOLD analysis project Ga0209442, IMG submission 187565) | Freshwater lake microbial communities from Lake Michigan, USA - Sp13.BD.MM110.DD (SPAdes) (version 2) | ecosystem: Environmental > Aquatic > Freshwater > Lake | place: Lake Michigan...
CGGGGCGTTTTAACTACGGCATACGCGTGCTCAAACCCAAAAGCCGAGAGGCCCGACGCGACTAGCTTTGCCCCGTACGATGACTTGATGTCCGAATAGATGAAATGTTTGAAAAGCTTGCCATGATCTTTGAGATCGCGTTCATCGAGTTCTTTGATATTCTCGAGCAGTCTCATAAGTTTAGGCGCGGCCGCCTTCATGTCTTTCAAAACGACCTCCTCATCAAAGTCTTTATTGTCAAACTTATGAACTCCACTGAGTTTTGACCAGTTCCCGGTTTCTTTTATACAAGACCCAATGGTGTCATTCGAGCTCATGATACCAATAACACCGATATTTTTTGCTTTGTAAGGGTAAGAGAAGAGTTCACTTAAGCTATTGCCGTTCTAGTGCGATAAAGAATGAATGTAGATGCCCATATGAGTATTGCAATCTTAATATTAGTTGACTGTGCCCTATTGTGGATTCTACAGTTCTATAGTGGTTCAATTGACACTGTTGACCGTGTCATCATTTTCTTCCAACTGATGCTACATGCTGGAATATATTACGGCGTGTATACGAAAGACCTTCAATTAATCAAAGCACTACATTGGGGAGTCGTACTTTATATTGTGGTTGCCCCCTTCTTTGTAACTTCATTAGTTGGAAAATGGTTGTACACTTGCTTGATACTATCTCAGATTCTATGTGCTATCGCATTCAACCGATGTGTTGTTTCACACATTCGTTTTAGCAAGGAAGATCAATCTAGTGAGATTCTGCCAAAATGTGTGCCCCCGTGGTTCTATGTGATCATTGAGATGTGTCTCGTTGTGATCATATGGACTAAAAATAAACTCAAGTTTTGATTTAGGATCATCAGCGCAATACCATACAAGATGAAATCCATGGGTAAACTTCGCGCATCATACGATCCTTCAAAGACGTACCAATTGTGTAAAAACTGTAAATTTTATGTAAAGAGTTCACTTTTCCCTGAGACAGATGCGTCACTAGGCTTTTGCTCAAAGTTTTCTGAAATCAACCTTGTAACAGGGGAGATCTCTTACCAATACGCAAGTATTGCTCGCAAGTTCGAGTGTGACGGAGATCACTACGAAAAGAAAGATAAATAAGGTCGTCGGCGGGGGCAGAGCTAGCCACTGTCTGATACAAGATCTATTGCGCCTTGATGGTACGATATGACATCCCCATACGAACCCAGCGCTACAATCCGGTTCTCAACATTCCAATTTTCTTTTTCAATGACTCGTTCGAACTCAACGGCAATATCCGCATTGATCATCATATTTAGATTTGGTAGTGACTGAATCTTGTATTTGTAGTTAACGGGATCAAAGATCGTAAATGTTTGTACAGTCATCTTCACGCTTTCATAAAGTAGGGTTGATTCCTTTATGTCGCTTGACGAGGCGCTTGTCGTTTCAATCCAAAACATAGCTTTGAAAAAGACCCGTCACGCTGAACTTTTATTTTTAACGGTATTGACTCCTGAATGACATCAAGATGGGACACTATCAAGATGCTTCGGAAACCACCTAGCTCAACAAGTTTCTTCATCATATCGTGTGCTTTTTCAATGTTAACGGAATCGCACGCCGTGAACCCCTCGTCAATGAACATGTGTTTGATGTTGTTCCCCGCCCCGCCGATGTTCGCAAGTGCTTGACGCATGGCAAGGCCAAGAATGAACTGTTGATACCCGCTACATGTACTATATACCGTGTCGTTTCCACGGTCGCGGATACGAAAACGCAGATTCTTGTTATAGTGGTCAATGCGAATCCGTATGTGGTCTATGTGAGATAGGAAGCCGTTTATTTGATCCTCTATGAGTGGCAAAATATGAAAGTTGTAAACCCATTCTTTAAAGGTCCCACTATCCAACGAACCTCGTTTGTCGCTGAGGCGTGCTTGAAGAGTGGCCAACAGGTCACGTTTCGTCATCCATCCTCGCATCAATGACTTGTATATTTCAATTTCCACGGCGTGGCTAGATTTCAAGGAAGCATGACGCGACGATTCAATGTGCTGAGCCTTTGTTTCCGTGAGTTGCGTGGTGAGCTCTTGTATACGAGCCTTTACGATGTTGTATTTGTGCCACGCATGCCATGATGTGTTCATTTTGTGTTCATCGATTTTAGCCAAAAACTTGATGAGCTCTTTTCTTCTTAGTTGAAGATTACGATAATTCCACATATTGTAAGTGTCTAGCGCTGTCTTCTCCATGAGCATTTTGGGGCAAGCATCAAAAACTTCGGTCGTGTCTTTGACCCTCCCAACACTAAGTTCCAATTGCTTTTGTAGTTCCTCACCCTCTTGCTTCCAAAGGTCATGTGCTATGGTCTGAATCGCACGAAGTTTCGATGTAGCAACCTGTAATGTGGCTTGATCAATCGCACATTGACGGGAGACGGTCGCAAGAAGATCTTTGTGATCATTCAACTCAGTCCATTGATGTTGAAGTCTCTCTATGAAATCAGTCTTCTCCTCCAGTTCTTTTTGTACGTTTGTTGCCCTCACCCAGTGCTCATATTCAGTGTATATTGTTGAATACGACTCGTCATACTCATTCGACTTTACAATTGCTTGTGAAAGATGGGAACCAACCTCATTCAAGGTCTCGCGTAACACGTTTGATTCCGTTTCTTTGGCCACTTTCAATGTCTCCATCCTTTCCTTGTTGTCAATGTAATGCTTCCAAGTATCGCGGTCGATCTCAAGGTCATGTATGGCCTTTTCAAGGAATGCAATCGTAGGTATCAGTGAAAGATCATACTCTTTGGACACCTTGGACTCTTGTAAAACCTTTATTTTGGCCTTCAATGATGACGTGTCTTCTTTTATTCTAAGAGATTGTGCTAAAATTGCTGGAAACTCGGTTTGAAAGTTATGAGCATATGTGTACGCCCGAAGGTTTGACGCATATTCAACTTCTAATGATGAGAGTGGCTGGATGTCATTCAGTGTTTGCTGTTTTGTTAAGAGCACGGTGATAAGGTGTTGTCGTCTCAAGAATAAGGGCGAAGCCTTACATGAATCGCAATGTGGATTGAACGATACGTTGTCAAACTGAAGAAGCTCCGTTCGTGCTTCATGAACCTCTTGTTCAAGCTTCTTACGGTTATCAATTAAAGATTCAATCGTTGATAGTGCTTTCCTAATGGCCTTTGCGTCCGTCCATTGATGCTTCTCAATGTACTTTCGCTTACGGTCCCATTTTTTCCATGTCTTTTCCCATTCAGGTGTTTTCAGGTTTTCGAGTTTTTCTTTTTTGTCAGCAAGTTCATCACTTAGCTGTCGAAAGACTTCTTCATGATGAGGCCGGAGAACAATTTGTGATCGGTACTTACTTAGAAGTGCCTCAACATCCTCAAGATTGGTAAATTGTGAAGATTGAATACGTTCAACACATGAATTCCACGTTTGTAAGTCTTCTTTCCAAGGTGATGCCGTGCAAAGTTCAAGATCTTTCGCAAGTTGCGCGTAAGAGGTACGTAGATGGGTCTCGGCTAACTTGTGGCCTTCAATTTCGTCTATAATTTGTCTGATATCGCGCACTCGATTCTCACATTCAGAAGATGCTGGCCATTCGTGTATACGAGATTCCTCTTGGAGCATATGCCACTCTTGTTGGTGGTCTTCCCACCGTCCCTCCTTACCATCGCCGAGGAAGGACGATGCTTGAAATATTTTAGCTTTTAGCTTCTCAACAACATCTTTTGTTGTATTGTATTTGTACAACTCGCTTGATACATCACTTAGCGCGCTCGTGTATAGTGTGTAATAGTTGCCTTTCGTGACCTTGACATCCATGGATTCTGATTCGGATACGTGTACGGGTACGGGTACCGTTGCCATTGCCGAATGACTTTCCGGTGGTGTAATACACATGTTCAACCATGAATCATATGCGTCCTTTGCGCGTCGCGCATCAAGCTTCATTAACTCCAAAGTACTTTCAAGTCCAGGAAGGTCAAGAGCAACGGTACCATTCTTCGCCCACCAGCACTCAATCACCTCATCCGGCATTGTGGGTGCCATGGGTCTCTTGGATTCGTGATCATCATCACCAATCACGTCACAATGTATTTCTTTTCCTTTCATGATCTCATTGATTTCGTGTAGCTCAATCTCAAGTGAGGCTTCATCGTCCGCCCCTTCCGGTTTGTCAAGAGTGTTCAGGATTTCATCGCTGATTGGTGTAGTGCCATCTTTGACGGCTTGAAAGGCTCTTTGAGCTTGAAGATATAGTGATTCTCGTTGTTCATCCAAATCGCGAAGCTCGGTTGTTAGAGAGGCTTCTATGGAACATGGAGCTGATTGACATTGACCTTCATCAATCGGGCGGGCCTCCGTATTGAGGTCGATTGCCTCACTTGGTAGGTCGTATGCCGTTGCCATCGTTTCTAAAATAGCTCTCATAGTCTCAATCAGGTTATTGTAACTCGTACATGTTTGCTCAATGATCCCTGCGAATGCCTTGAGTCCTTCAAGGTTCACAGCTTGATCAATAAGGTCTTTTTGATCTCCTTGTTTCAGCATAAAGAAGTTCTGATTGTCGAATTGGGACACTACGGTTGTGCGAAGAATATCCTCAATCTCGCCACAGTTTTGCTTTACCCAACCATCTACCATGGTAGCTCCTGAGCAAATTTGCGTCCGTGATTGCGTCTCCTTGTCAATCTTATGGAGCTCGCACTTACGGAGCTGGGCCATCGTATCATCAAGCTTATTCTCGTGTGGTGAATAGCTTCTCACGATCTTAAATAGATCCCCATTCACTTCAAGTGTGATCGATGTATTCATGAGAGTGCGCGCCGGGCGTTTATGATGGATGAAGTTCGTAGTTACTTTTCGAGCACTGTTGATGTTGCGGTTCTTCCCCGGCTCTCCAAAGATAGCAATACAAAGCGAGTCAATGAAGCTCGACTTTCCGCTGGCATTTGGTCCCGTAAGAACCGCAATGGAACCTTCAATGTTCTCAAAGTTAAACCAGTTTTGGTCACCATAAGAAAATGCCCATGCCCACGTGAAGTACTTGAGTACAACAGTTGATTTTACTTTGATTTTTTGTGAAACGGCTTGATATGTGTCAATGGCTCCTTGGATTCTACTCCGGCGGTCTACAAGTTTGTCCTTCAGCTCCTTGGACACACGGGCATCACTTGTCATGGGTATCATCATCGATGAGGGATCACGAAACCACCCTTTAACACATTCATTCTCGCCAGTCTCCGGGTCAATATGAGTCACAAATTCCAACCATTTGGATGGTTGATTGATAGCTGATATTTTCCGAATAGATGATTCAAAGTTATCACTTGTCATGTTTGGGTCATTGCGTGCCATTTGTAGAACAGTTGAGATGTGAGAAGGAACGATACCCATCGCATTGAGTGCGTCTCCAACAAGCACTTCATCGCCTATGTTTCCGCTTACGGTTACATTGGGCATGCGAGGAAACCATTCTTTATTATCGCTCTCGTTCTCACTGATGAATGATTGAAGCGGTTGGTATGTCCCGTTGATTTTGGCAATCAATGAATCCTGATCTAGCCGGCACCTGAAACGTCCATATGGGTTCGTTACGTGAAACGGTTCACCCTTCTTTGTAGCCAAATCCCAAAGGATGTATCCGTGCCCATGTAGAGGTTCTCCAATATCTTGCTGAACAAGAGACCCGGGATACCCCCATTGAAAGCCGAGCTTTGAGGAATGGACTTGTTGCAGATGATTGTCCCCGAGAAGAACAAGATCATACCCTTTGAACCATTCCAAGGGATAGCCCGTGGCCGTTGGGGCACATTGTCCATTGGGAAGAGCGCTTTGAGTGATTGTTCCATGGAAGAGGGCGATTTTGACCCGTTGCGTTTCTTGTGGTAGTGGGAAGTCTGGTAATTTCTCGACCATTCCACTTGTATCGAACGCTTTCAATGTATCCTTTATGGAGACAAGCCCAAACGCAATGTTATTGTCAATATAGACCCCCGTTTTGTCCAAGTACCTCAGAGTGTGTCCCGCCGAACTTGTACGCGGTAGTTGGGTCTTCACCATAACGCTAATGAGGTCTTGGATGCTTGGGTCTTCTTGGCGGAAATCGTGGTTCCCACATATCATCACGATTGGGGCAATGTCCATCAAGAGCGTCGTGAATGTCGTCCATAGATCGACGGTTGTAGATTCAAGCTTGTATTTGTTGTGAAAGATGTCCCCACAGATCACGATAAGGGCGGTATGGTTTTGAACACATTCAAGCTTTTTGAGTTGGTGACTGAGTTGCGTAAAGACCACTTCATATTCAATTTTCCTAGAGGATTCGACATTCCCCGTACGGAGATGGATGTCCCCAAGATGAATAATATGGGTATACATTAATAAAAATAAGGTGTAAAGTCTTATATGCTTGACATTATGCGCATGCGCATGCGCCCGAGGGCTCACTCGCGCTCGTACACTTGCCATTTCTGATTGAATTCTTCTACGAGCTGATCAGGAATTTGAGTCCAGCACATGAGTGTTTTGTTAAGTTGATACGAGTCCGCCTTTCCTAGCTTGTCAATGTATGTTTGGCGATCACTCTCCTCAAGTGCCATGTAGACGTTGATTTCTTTCTTGTTCAACACTTGTGGTATGTTGTCGCTTGGGTCACCCATGAGAATCTTGCGATTGATATCATTCGTGCCCTTTTTGACACCAGCCTCCCATAGATTTTTCTCGGGGAGGCCGTAAATTTCACAGTGCTCGTCTTTTAGTTGGAGATAGTCATGGTCACCCGTAATGAACACAACTGGTTGGTCGTGCCCCATTGTCTTTCTAATTTGGCGAAAGAGAAGGCATGCCACATCATCTGCTTCAAGTCTTGGAAGGGCAACAGATTGAAACGCGACATCATTCGCGAAAGCTTCGGGAGTGAGCGACACTTGTGACGAGAAGCAAGCGAACGCATTAGAATCAAAGCGCGTATTCACCGCTCGACTTTTCTTGTACTCATTGTAAACGTCATTCCGCCAAATGGTCGATCGAGGACAGTCTTTACAGAACACTATGTTGTTTGGAGCAATTGGTTTCTTCCCGCGGCCTACGAGTCCCCAGCGCTTTTGTAGTTTTTCAATATCAGCCTTGACGTGTTTCGCGAAGGCACTTTTGAAGCCCTCGTCACTCAATAGAGCATCTTCGTCGCATGTTATGTCTTTCTTTTGGAACGACCACCATCGAGATGTTGCGAAGAACCTATAGAACACATAGTAGCTCGCATCAATAAGCAAGATAGGAGCCTTACGACTCAAGGAAATCGCTGTCATCTTGACGTATAGTAGACTTTAAAGATGATTCCCTTAACTATAACTCATTTTTTCCCTTATTTCAAGTCTTAGGTTCATATAAGAAATTTGTAATCAACTACGTGTATGTAAAGACTATAAATGATGTATTGGCTCACATCATTGAACGATGGACTTCACATATTGGATCTCGCAAGTAATAAAACTTACAAAGTCCTAGATTCACCTTGTTTTGGAGTTTGTGAAGGCACAAAGCGGACGTTTTTGTTTACAATAGAGAATGCAAACCTTCGAATGTGCTCCATTCCACAAGGTAAGCTTTTGTCATTCATATACGACAAGAATATCGGTCTTGAAGATGTTGTGATTGAAGCATCTGGCTTGGATAATGGAACACACCAAATTTGTGTACATGATAACGTTATATACATACAAGAGACGTATTGCCAAACGATCAAGACATTTAATTTAGACGAAAATGAACATGTGATTGAATCATCATGTAAGAAGTTTTTTCCTTTTGGTGAAAACGTTCTTAATTATCATTACCTTGATGAAGGCTCGTACACCAAATCCGCCGAACAAAAAACTCATGAATGCCAGCGACATCATCTTTATAGACACATGAATGCCATTTTAGTTCGAGAAAAATGTATATACGTTCTATCCCCATATTTAGGACGACAAAAGGTATGCGAACGGAAACATCCGTGTATCGCAACATTGTCTGCAGATATGAAAGATTGTGTCAACGAAACATTGCTTCCTACAACGGCGATACCACACGATCTAGTAGAGCACAATGACGAGGTTGTTTATGTAAATAGCGATCTTGAGATCATTCATTTCAATATGAATAAAAATGAATCAGTTAAGAGAGTTACCTTTGAGCGCGATGGTACAAGAACAAAATGGATGAGGGGTCTTTGCATTCATGACAACAAGTATATTGTTGGTTGTGGGAAGACAATACAAATCTTATCTATGGCTGGAGAAGTTGAGTTGAAGATATGTGTAGATGTTTTCACATGCGTAATACAATGCGTCAAAGAGCGAAACAATAAAAATAACGCTACACCCACACGAAATTTGACAATATGGTCTCCTATTCAAAAGATTACACGGTTCTCCCCTCATGTGAGAGTGCCATTTTCAATGTCAATACTTGATTTATGTTTACTTGACAATTTTCAAAAAGATATTCTTGACTTCGATGAGTTTGTGATGGAACTGAATAAAACAGCCAATATTGAAGCGAAATCCGCAGGGACAGGGATACTGTATTTTTGCCTTACCACAGCTCATCATACATACAATTTATTTTCATGGAATGGCAATAAATTCATTGAACACCTAAAGAGACAAGTTTTACAAGAAGCGAAATCTCTTTGGGATGCCATGAATTCAGAACATGACTCGGATCATTTTCCAATAAAAGTTTATGGGAAGTGTTGGGCAAACGTTTTACGTTCCAAAGGTGAGACACTCAAGCGACACGTTCATAAAGTTCATGACCATTGCTTTCTTACAGGTCATATAACCATTCAATCTAGTCAAACGAAAACGTTTTACGAATATCCATTTTTTGATCATATGACATACAATATACCGAATGATATTGGCAAGATGATCATTTTCCCAAGTTACTTATACCATTGGACAACCCCTCAAATTGATGAAAGACCACGAATTACGCTTGGTTTCGACCTTTTACTTGAGGAAGGATTGAAAAGAGACAAATATGGGGAAATGTATGTTGACATAACTCAAAGTCACGCATCGGATAAATGAATTGACTCAAGAACACTTAACAATTTTGGTGCCTTTTTGGCATCATTTTTAAATCTTGTAATATTTTCAAGTAACACTTTGTATACCTTATCATTCTTGTAGTTTTTCACAAAATCTTCATTATAAATGCTAGAATTGAACTCATTAAATGTAAAATGATCAAACCCGGTGAGAATACACTGTAAACCAAAGTTTACTTCAGAATTCTTGTTTGCGACATCGTAAAAAATATTATTAATCATGTTATTTTGCTTGAGGAAAGATCGCTTCGAGATATCAACCCAATAATCACTATCAAGACGTTGAGATAGACCATAATGAATAGAAACAAAGCTCGCGAGGTTATCAAACATTTGGAATGCGATTTTATTAAATATATCTTTCTCTATTTGACTTGGTCTGTTGGACCGTTTCAAAACCTTTAAAAGGAGAAGGATGTAAGTGTGTACAAACCATAATCCGGTAGATTCGAGTGGCTCTACAAATCCAGCTGATAGCCCAATGGCAACAACATTCTTTACCCAAAGTCGTTTATGTGTCCCATTTCTAATATCAATATTTCGGAACTCCAGTGATTCAGTTGAATGCCCTTTTGATTTCAAATGATCCTTAAATTCACAAAGTGCATCTTCATTAGATATAAACCGGTTTGAGTACACGTAACCACATCCAATTCGAGACCAAAGGGGTATATTCCAAACCCATCCGTTTGAAAGCGCCGTACATGAGGTAAACGATTCGAGCTCAGATTCTTTGTTTTTATAATTTATTTGTGTTGCGAACGCTTTATTATTTGGAATTATATCAGAATAATCAATAAATGGCTCCTTCAATGCATCTCCAAGCAACAATGACTTGAAACCAGTACAGTCAATGTATAGATCCGCCATAAGTACTTCTCCTGAATCAAGATGTATAGCCTCCACACCATCATCGTTTGTAAGTACTTTTTCTACAGTTGCGGAGTGAAGATGAACACCCTTTTCGATACAAATTGATTGTAAATATTTTGCAAAAAGTGAAGCATCAAAATGCAGAGCATAATTATTAAAAGCAAAGTCGCCTTCATTTGTTGTAAAATTGTGTTCTTTGATTAATGCCATATTCGGATAAAATGTGTCCGTGAATAAAGGCAAATCCGACACTTGGAGCAACCTCATATAATTCCATAATTCGAAATGATACCTGTTTTCTGTGGACTTGTTCTTTCCAAAAGGAAAAAAGAAAGAGCTTCCCATTCTACAGAAATCAATAAACTTAATAGCAAGTTTAAAAGATCCATTTGTCTCCTTGACTACAGTATGTGGATCAAGTCCAACAACAATCATCCATTGGACGAATTCCATAATTGTGGATTCACCCACACTTATTGTCGGTATTGACGGAGATTGGACGACATGAATATCAACACCTTCAAGCAATTGTAATGTCAATGCCGACATCCATCCCGCGGATCCACCTCCAACAATTACAATTTTCATATGCTTGCGAATTGAATATTAAAAAGAAAGAAACTTTAAACCCTGAAAAATGCCTATGAGCTATTCTTTCGTTGTTGTGTTTCTATGGCAACAATCAATATTTTAAAAAATGACTGATGTTATTTTTCTTCTCAGAATCACTTGGATTTAGCAAGATACAACCATCATTTTCAAACCAATATCAAACACAACAATACTAAGGTTCATCAATTCTTCAATCTTAAACTCATTCAAAAAGTTCTTTTGAACAATACAAAGTGTATAAGGTTCTATTGTAACATTTGAGGTCCCGTACACAAATTGAAGGGGCAGATTCGTGTCCGTATTTATTAAGCAAATAAATGTTGATTTACAAGAGAGGTCATTTTGTTCGTTTCGATGAATTCTCATACAAGAGCTTGTGTGGAAAACTTGTTGGAGTAAATCAGATTGAGTTACATATTGAAAGGGAGACAATGGTGTTATTGTTACCTCTGGAATTTTTTCAACAATGGAAGAAACGCATTGGAAGATGAAACTATACAAACCTTCATATTTCACATATGATGCTTCAAAATGTTCAAATATAGCCGACTCTTTTGTGATAAATAAAAGGAGATTAAAACATTCTAAAGACTTTATTGGGAACAATGAAATGCTCTGATTTGTATTATCCGTAAGAGTTTCAAGAAATCTCAATGGGTAAGGATTACAAGGGTATATTTTTTCTATCTCGAATGGGGGGATAAGAATAATACGCTTTGAACCGTGGACTTGGCATAACAAGTTGTCTCGACCGTCATAGTGGCCAAGAGTTTGAACATTTCCAAAATTTATCCATGTATATGTGTCTATTGGATTCGAATATGCATTGTCTAAAATGACTTTAGGGGTGAGCTTCGCAAACGACTCATTCGTTGGCACCAAAGATGAGATGTAAAAGTATTCCTTTCCCTCGTTTTGAAGTTGTCGCGCCTTTGTTAAGAAATACTCAATAGATAACTGCTTCATTTCTGTTTGGGGACATGTTAGATAAGTAGAGTCAAAGCAATTCGACGTGCTTGACCAAACATATGCTTTTTTCGACTTATTTCCTTTTGATTGGTCAATTGTAACTTGTTTTATCATTGATATGTCTTTAAACATGTCTTGATGTATCGAATGATCCGAAATAAACGGCAAATTGTCTTTTGAATGTTGGTTCAAGTTTTGTAATGTAAATTCATGATAAGATTCAATAGTGTTATTTAGCTCTCGTCTATTCTCCAAAACATCTTTTTCCGTCAGTGTCATTTTGTCATTTAATTCAAACCATGTATTGATTGCTATATTTAACCCGGATTTAGAATTAGCTTTTTCAGAAAAACACATGTGGAACCAATATCTAGGTATAAAGAGGACAGATCCTTCTTGAAGGTCAATTTCATATTTGTGTGCGTCATAGTACTTTGGGAAACATGTCTCACACGGTTTGTCATTCATGAGTTTCGTGAATCTTCTTTCATTTTGAAACTTAACAAAATATGGCAATGACATTCGTAATATAAATGCTTAAAATTTTAAGTTTAAATATGAAAAACGGTTCATCATTCTAATTCTGTAGATACCGTTGCCATTTCCAAATCTTTCTCAATTGAGTATTTTCCCGTGTACATTATTACTTTGCTACAGTTTATAATCGAAAATTGAGGATAATAGGAACCCAGAGTGTATACAAATTTTCCATTTAGCTTGAACTTATGAAGATTCATTTTTTTTGGGACGTGGTTATTTTTCACGAGATTACATTCTAAACTTAGAAAATTATAAGAGATATCAGGATCATACTCTAATATATGTGGAACTTTATCAATGTAGAGCAAAGGATGGTTTCTTATTTTATCTATTATAATACTGTTCGGATGTACCTTGTTCTCTTTCATCATTTCAACAAACTCATTTGATGAAGGAGTGTATCTCAGATTGACACACTTTATAATTGATGAATGTAAAACAGCATTTTCGTTGAAATATATATCAATACTTGGTAAAATAATGTCTCCGAAATTGTCTTTTAAAGATTCCATGTATTCAAAATACTTCACACTAAAAGACGGCGTGAGCAATGAATAATCTTGAAGGATGACACAAGGTTCATCATCCATGTTTTGAAATATAACAGAATCTTTTAGAAAATTAAAATAAGCCATTGGACTGTAATTTGAACAAGATTCAAAAAAGTGAATCTTGCCACGTTCCTCATATGAATTAGATGATGATTCAAATCTTACAATAATTTTATTCTCATACGGTATCTGCTCTTGAAGTTGTTCATATAAAATTGATCTTACTGATGATGCAAACGAAGGAGTTTCATTTATAATAATCATGGATAAACTACACTTTGTAAAGAGAAAAATAAAATTAGATATGGATGCGTATTGAAGTTTCCATTATTCTCACAAACCCTTTGGTCACAAGAGAAACTCCAACCATGGACTCCATAATTGTTTCCCCCGTGTCGGTGGTATTATAAAAAATCACACTTTTTCCTTTTTCAGCGTAGATCCTCGTTCCCAATTTCGGAAAGAATATACACCCGCCTTGTGCGTCATGATCTGATAAGAATGTGAGTATTGTTACGCATTTAAATGTGCTTTCACTATTAAAATATGGGTTACATGTTGCTTGTAGATTGGGAAAATGAATATCTTGGAAATTACTTTCGTAAAACTCGCGTATTATGAGTGGGAAAATTCGCGAGGGGGTGCTCTTATCGAATTTCAATACTCTTTCAAGAAATTTATCGGTGTATTCAACCTCCCATGGATTAACAACTTGTTGGGTAAAATTCTCCGTTACGGATTGAACTAGTTTGTTCGGCTTTACTATGAGGTATTCAAGAAGCAAATCAAGATCAATCACGTTTTCTCTTAAAATATATATTTTGTAATCATCTTTTATTGATGGGAACTTTAAATTTGGAATTTCATACTCATCAATATTTTGTACTACTTCTTTTGAGTTGAACATGCTATATAAATAGCTTTGATGATCTTAAATCATTTAGCAACTACACCGTTCCTCCTTGAAACCCTTGGGGCCCTTGCGACCCTCTTGGGCCAGTGTCACCTTTTAAGCCCGTCGCACCCGTGGGACCGGTAGGTCCAGTTGGTCCAGTTGGCCCTATGGAACCATTTATTGCATTCGTTACGGTTGTATTATTGTTCCTAGTAAATGTAATGTTACCATTTGAAAAGGACACATTCTTTATTTGTTGTGCTTCCACAATCGAAAAAACCACCATACGATTAGGATGTTATACTAAATATATTTTTTTTTTATGGATCCGTAAACAGAGAACATGAACATCTACCAGTAGAAACGTAATAATAGTACCCGTTTGCGCCTTGTGCCCCTCGAGGTCCTTGGGCACCTTGAGGTCCGGTTGCTCCCTTATCTCCTGATGCCCCTGTTGGTCCTGTGGAGCCCGTGGGACCCGTAACATTACTTATTGTTGCTGTTTTGTAGGTTCCATTTGACAATGGTATTGATATTGTCGTTGTGGATGTGGTTTGGTTTACTTGATTAGCTGATTCGAGATTCGTTGCCAATTGGCTTACAGCTAACAAAGAGATCTGAGCCATTTAAAAGACTGTTAACTATATTTAATATATAAATGTTGATATGGATGACCACCTTTCCAATGATAAACGTTCATTTCTTTTTCTAAAATAGTTATAAGCATAAGATGACAACACCAATTAAACTATCCGTTCTCAATAGTAGCAATATTTCAACTATTACAGTTGTGAATAATGCAGCTTTGAAGACAAACACGGTAAACTTTATAAAAATGGATGGAACAAGTATATCGGTTGTTATACCATCACCTATAGGTCCCAAAGGGCCAACCGGAGCAACAGGGGCCAAAGGCCCTAAGGGGCCTCCAGGAGATACGGGACCACAAGGCTTTCAAGGGCCTCAAGGAGCCACAGGTCCCAATCAACCTATATACTATTGTGATTGGTGTGATTTTTGTTGCTATGACGGTAGCCAAAACTGGTTTTAGACTTTTTTATATATCCATTAGATTAAGATACAATGCCAGTTACATTGCTTTGGATACCAGCAGTGTGGAAATTTCTTCATGCATCATCATTACAATACAATAATCAATCAACAAAAGAGCGAGAGTTCTATAAGCTTGGTATCAAGGCGTTAAAACATATAGTCCCTTGTACAAAATGTAAAAAACATATTGAAATCTTTTTAAAAACTCGTGAATCATCGCTTGATTTGATTAATTCTTCAGAAGACATGTTTAGATTTACTTATGATTTACATGCGGATGTGAAATTTGATGCCTACGTTCCTACCCCATCTTTCACATTTAATGAAGCTCTGCAATCATGGAAAATTGTTACGTTTGATGAAGTTGTTGTAAAGGACATGATGAAATTAACATCATTTTACACGGAAGTTTCAGAAGGACAAACTTGTGTTGACACACTGGTAACCTATAGTCACTTTTTATCGTCATTCAATATGCATAAAGAAGTCACTTTGATCGATTCAATATTAGTGAATCATAAACACGATTCTGCATTACCACCACAACCTCTACTAGAAATATTAAGATCAAATGGAATGGCCTTATAAAATTTTGAAGCAAATAAAAGAATAATGTTCTCCCGGGATTTGTTTCTAGATAAGGTATATCGTTCGAAAACAAAATACATATATTTGGTTTAAATGACAAAGACATTATAATGTAATCTTGTTGGGCCTTTTACAAGGCGATATGAATAAGGTTGTAAGAATACATTTGAGTTCTGAAATTGATTTCTCCCGAGTAGTTTGTTCAAATACGGACCAATCTCTGTGTTCAAGGTTTTGTTTTTTTGATCATATACTGTTTGATGTATTTAAGATTCTGTTGACACGTGGCTTCCCCGTTCTTTATATTGATTGGAAAGGTTTACATTATTTTTCAAAATTATAAACTCCATGATCTAAATGACATAGTTATTTAAAAAAACAACAAAAAAATTACAAAGTTAACCATACATGGGCACGATTCAGAATTTTCCGTATCTTTATAGTTCAAAAAGTCTACTACTTAGTGAGAACATATGCACAAAGACATTACAGTGTGTATTGGGCCTGATTGATACATCCATTCCATACATGCAATCAATTGCCGGAAACGTGATTTCAAACGATTTACAAGAAGGCATACAATCGTTTGTAAACGAGAATTTGGAGAAATTAATAAGTCGCTGGAATTTAAAAACAGATGCAACAAAGAGGGAACTATATTGGAACCTTTCATTTTACCCACGAGGGTGTAGTAACGAAGATAAAGAGTACTTAATTATCAATCATATGTATAACTCAATTGCATTCAAAATAATCATGTCCCCAAGATGCGAAAAAGGGTTGTCAATTAAAAATATTTCAACCAACCACGTCTCGACACTATGTTGTGAAATTGGCGAAATAATTATGTATCCATGTTCATTCATTTATCCTGTTCAAATAAATTCCGATTTTGATGGAGATGTTGTGGTTGTGGATGGTCAAATTATACTTTAGAGAATTTGTTTTCATTGATTGTCAAATAAGCTATCATGTGATTACATGGCTTAACAATTACTTTTTGTGAAAAAGGGTATAACCATGAATTCGGATATATTAAAAGTGATCGTTTCTTTATTGGAAAAGAGGTTTGAATTCCGATTGAGCTATCAAATACTTGATGTACATCATCTGAATCTTCCAAATTAAAAACAAGTTTGAATGAAGGACATTGTTGGTCGGATCCAAATTTCCATTTTTGTACAAAATTTAGAGGCAGGTATTCATAATGCAGCGTGGTGTTTAAAACATCTTTCCGATATTCAAAAAGCTGTTCAAGCATTGGAATTGATGAAGAAATGAAATTAATATATTCATTTGCGAATTTCTGAAACGATAAAAGAACCGGGTGGTTCATGTATACTATGCAGTGCTTTTGTTTGTTAATGTAATCTTGAAATAATACCAAAGACTCGTCGCATAATGACTCGGGAATACTTTCCTCGAAGTAGAACAAATGTCGGCTATACTTAGCATTTAGCGAGCGTGGTATGTTATATGACAATATATTCAAGCTTATTATCTCTACCAGTCTACACGATTCCAAATCGTTTCCAAAAAAACCATGTGTTGCCACGTGAAAATATTGACTCTCAATAAAAATTGCCTTGTTAAATTCAACTTGAATATCACCTATGCATTCCATTTTATGATTCTCTAGACGTGAAATATTTGCATATCGTGCAAAATCAAGATCACATCGTCCTCTAATCTTATCAATTTTTTCTAGTCCGTTCTCATGTTTGAAATATTTATTTGATTGTTGAATTTCTGCATGAGATAATGAGATTACAATCTGATAATCAACAGGATCCATGTGTATAGTACTCGATGCGGGTTCATGTTGGGAAGCTATTCTAAAACAATGATTCACAAGGTGAACTCGAAGCCCATGTTTATGGAATTCTTCCTTTACTCTTTTGATCGTATAAGCTGATTCCGGATGATGTGAAATGCTAATGGACCTACCGGGACTTGCATTCTGTAAATTAAGTAATGGATATGAAAGTGATAATGCGTGCAATCGAATTTTCTCGGGGTCTTTATAAAATTGTGACAAACTATGGAATAAGGGATGGCAAAACATATAATCATTTGACATTGATATCCTCTAAATTGCTTGTAATTTGTAAACAAGAACTTGACGAAGTTTGTTTCCACTTTCACGGAATGGGGCTAGTGCTCTATGCTCTATATTTGACTTGAATAGTATAAGCCTACCTTGACAAGGCTCAATTGATATATGTGAATCATTATTATTTTTAAATAATGTATATCCGCCACCGTAAATGTCCCATTCACTTAAATAAATCACAGCTGTATACGCATTTTCGTGAGCATCATCAGTATGCCATTTTCCGTCTTGTCCGTACGTCTGTCCGTTTACATATACACGAAGGATTTTGAATGTCTTGATGCGAACGTTTTGAATTTTTCGAAAAATTTGATTCTTGAAGTACGGATGCTTAGCTTTTTTGAACCAAAACATGTTACTATCAAGAGTTTGTTCTGGTGTTGTTGTTTTTCCAAATATCCATGGAATAGAGTCAAGTATATTCATTATTGTTGAAATTTCGTTATTTGAAAGGAAATGATCATAAATCTTCGGATAGAACATATTGTGGCACCAACTTAAACTATTTTGTGGTACGGGGATCAAAATTGACGAAAGACTTAAGCGATCCTTTGAACATTTTATGGTGAAGTGTGAATAAACTATAGATGGTGGTATAAATATAAGAGAATTCTCATGAAAGCATGTTTTAAAATTTAATAATGGGAAGACAACCATGTCATTGGTTTTATTCAATGAATATATTAAGATACCCATTGAATTGGACTGAAGTCCTTTAGGTGATTTCGAGTTTTCGAAATCAATGATTTGAATTTCTACATCGTTTTTTAACGTTTGGAAAATGTGGGGACATTGTGTTTGAAAGTATGGAGATATTCCAAAATTCCATATGTACTGAAATCGTTCGAGTATTATTTTGTTTTCTTTTCCCGCAGTTGATTTGATCATCAAAAGTTTCCTCTCTTCTTCATTGAAAACATCATGAAATGTAAGAATGAATGAAGCCATTACTTACTGGGCATTATAAAAAAATACATTCAAACTAGCGCCTCATATTAGAACGGGATCCAATGAGATAAGCTTTCTTCAGTCAATGTCAAGTATTGAGCAGGAACGATATCAAATGCGATCGTTATCCTTGGGACCAGTTCGTCAACCCATTCTGAAGATTTATGTTTGTCCCCATCACTTCTACTAAGTACCAATAAGTCATTTTTGCTTTGAATTTGGACATCCGATTGGCCTATGTGATTCCCTGGTAGGCAATAAGAAGTGCAAGAGGTCCCTGCATTCACACAATAGAAGCCATGCCAACTTTTATACTTTGGTAACCAATGAGAATGCCAATTGATGAAGTCATCTTTTTTGTATACATTCAACCAACATTGTATATAGTATTTGTTTTCTGTACATTCTTGGTAGTTACAAGCACGGAATGCTTCACGGATAGCAAGGAAAAGCTCATGAAAGCCATCAAATGGATAGAAGAATACATTGTAAAGATTGAATACTTTGGTGGAGAGAGTACTTCTACCTTTATAAGCACCTTGATCGAGGTCAAAACTTTTTAGTACAACGTCGTACAATAGCAATGAGCTTTGGTAAAGAGTTTGAACATCTAAGCCGAGAAAGCAAGTGTGTATGTAATTTTCATTAACTGTAATATCCATTCGAAACTACAAGATCATAACGTTTATATTGAAGTCATTTACTACACGTCATATGGTTGCTCTCAAGATAGGAGCCTTACGACTCAAGGAAATCGCTGTAAATCGCTGTCATCACAAACGTTACACTGTATAATGAGTCTTATCAATTATTCACTTAACTATATCTCATTTTTATCATATTTAAGTGCGATTATGACTTGTTGTGAAACCGTATTGCCAACCCACAAAAGTAACCCCGTTCCACAGAAAACCAATGAAACCTCAATGAATATGACAAAGATTAGACGCAGAACGCGGGCCCAAGCGGTATAAAAGCTCATTTTCATCCCATTCCCCTTCCCCCATCCGGTAACCCTTCCCCTCCTCTTCCCACTCCCTCCCCTATCGGCCGATAGGGGAGGGAGTGGGAAGTGTTAAGATAAAGTTACCTTATGGGGAGGAGGAATGGGAAAGAATTGCGAAAGTTTACCACCAGGGGCCGCAAACCGCGTCGGGTCTTTGTTGGGTTTATTGAGAAATCAATGGGTTTTAGTGGAACTGTGGTCCCAATTGTGGTTTGGCAATAAAGATCCACAACAAGTCGTACGCAGACGCAAAGCTCGTCATAAAATGGCTAAATATCGTATAAAGTTATCATAGTGTGGCATTAACAAGATGAAAAAGGGAAAGACACTCGAGCAACGGCATGCCGAGATTGATGACGCACTAAATCAACTTCAAGGTCTTGGTTTGACCTCTGAAATGGAGGGCGTAGACGAGTTCATGAAGATTGTAAACGATTTCTTTGACAAAGGCATACATGCGAGCGGTGACATCATAGTTAAGGGCACAAAACGCCGAATAGTTTACAAACTATCCATGCAACCTCATATTGCGTGCTCTATACTGCTCAAACACGACCCCTTCGCGTAAGTTTCTATACTACACGACTAAGATGGCTTTGTTTTGA
>Ga0209442_1000674_pt1 | contig 19834 bp, 15 predicted proteins | sample LauGreSBDMM110DD_2_FD_187565 | JGI IMG/M metagenome (GOLD analysis project Ga0209442, IMG submission 187565) | Freshwater lake microbial communities from Lake Michigan, USA - Sp13.BD.MM110.DD (SPAdes) (version 2) | ecosystem: Environmental > Aquatic > Freshwater > Lake | place: Lake Michigan...
GTTTCTAAGACTTGACGCAGCTGTTCAACGGCGTTCCAAACATCTTCAAAGCCGATATAAAGCGGGGTCAGACCAAAGCGCAAAATGTCTTTGTGCAAAGCGCCGTCGCCGGCGCGGTAGTCGCCAATGACGCCACGTGCAATCAGGGCTTGGACGATGGAAAATGCGCTAGACGTCACGCCGTCCTTGGCGTTGCGTTCGCGGGTTAAACAGACTTGCGATCCGCGCTGCGCATGTTCTCGCGGTGTAGCTAAGCCCAAACCAAACCCCGCGCAGCGCTGTTCAACCAAAGCAATAAAGAGATCCGTCAAGGCCAAAGATTTTTCGCGCAACGCGGCCATACCACCCAAGGCTTCGGCTTGGGCAAAGGTGTCAAGGCCACACTCCAAAAGCGAGAGGCTAACGATAGGTTGGGTGCCACATAAAAACCGGTCAATGCCCGGCGCAGCTTGGTATTCGGATGTAAACGCAAAGGGCGCAGCGTGTCCCCACCAGCCCGAGAGCGGCTGCATAAAGGGCAGGTCGGTGCGAGCGGTGTGGCGGGGGTTAGCCCATAAAAATGCCGGAGCGCCGGGGCCCCCATTGAGGTATTTGTAGCCGCAGCCGACCGCAAAGTCAGCGTTCGCACCCAAGAGATCCACGGGCACTGCCCCTGCGCTGTGGGCCAAATCCCAGACAACCAAAGCCCCTGTTGCATGGGCTGCCGCCGTAAGCGCTGCCATGTTGTGCATCGCGCCAGTGCGGTAGTTCACGTGGGTCAGCATCAACACCGCAACCTCTTTATTGAGTGCGCTGGTAATCTCCTCGGGCTCGAGCAATTGAAGTTGGAAGCCTCGCGCTTGGCAAAGGCCTTCAGCAATATAAAGATCGGTCGGAAAGTTGCTGCGCTCGCTCACCACGGTGCGCCGCTTGGGGTTATCTATGGCGGCGATGGATAACGCAGCCGACAACACTTTGAAGAGATTGATGGAGGTGCTGTCGGTAGCTACGACCTGGTGGTCTTTTGCGCCAATGAGCGGGGCGATGCGGTTGCCCAAGCGCTGTGGAAGGTCAAACCATCCAGCGTTATTCCATGAGCGAATCAGTCCTTGCCCCCACTCCTGGGTCACTACTTGGGCGGCGCGAGCTGCTGCGGTTTTTGGCATCACGCCAAGAGAGTTGCCATCAAGGTAAATCACACCGTCAGGAATCGAAAACAGCGATTTGAGCGAACGCAGCGGGTCAGCCGCGTCGCGCAGCTGGCAGTCTTTGAAAGTGATCATGGAAGAGGGCTGGTGAACTTATTAGCTACTTTAAGATATCACCAATACAGAGGTACTTTATTTCCACATAATCGTCGATGCCAAAGTGTGAGCCTTCCCTACCTAAGCCAGATTGTTTCATTCCTCCAAACGGTACATGTTCGGTGGCCAAAATGCCGACATTGATTCCAACCATGCCGTACTCAAGTGCTTCCGCCACCCGGTAAATCCGCCCAATATCTCGACTGTAGAAATAACTTGCCAAACCAAATTCAGTTGCATTAGCTGCATCAATGGCTTGTTGTTCAGTGTCAAATTTAAAGATCGGCGCAAACGGACCGAAAGTTTCCTCGGTCGCACATTGCATATTTGAACTGGCGCCAGAGATCACTGTGGGTTCAAAGAACTGCCCGGAAAGCACTTTTCCGCCAGTCTCCAATTTCCCGCCTTTGGCAATTGCATCCGCTACGTGTCTGGTAACCTTGGCTATCGCAGCCTCTTCAATCAGCGGCCCTTGCATCACGCCGTCTTCAAAACCATTACCGACTTTCAGCGATTTAACTTCTGCAGTGAACTTGGCGACAAATGCGTCATATATCCCTGCTTGCACATAGAAGCGGTTTGCGCATACGCAAGTCTGTCCAGCATTACGATATTTGCTTGCGATTGCGCCTACCACTGCTGAGTCAAGATCGGCATCATCAAATACGATAAAGGGCGCATTACCTCCCAACTCTAGAGAAAGTTTTTTTACCGTAGGTGCGCACTGCGCCATCAGAATGCGACCCACTTCTGTGGAGCCGGTAAAACTCAGATGACGGACCGTGTCGCTGGCACAAATGACCTTGCCAATGGCAATGGAGTTGTCTGCGTCGGCCGTGAGCATGTTGATTACTCCAGGTGGAACGCCAGCTCGAATGGCAAGTTCGGCTGCAGCCAAGGCAGTGAGTGGTGTTAATTCAGCGGGTTTAATGACGACAGTGCATCCGGCGGCCAGTGCTGGCGCCACCTTTCGCGTAATCATGGCAAGTGGAAAGTTCCATGGGGTGATGGCTGCACAAACTCCGATGGATTGTTTGATGACTAAAAGCCTTCGGTTGTTGTCAAACTGAGGTAGAACTTCACCATTGATTCGCTTAGCCTCTTCAGCAAACCATTCGACAAAACTTGCAGCGTAGGAAATTTCGCCTTTGGCTTCTGCAAAGGGTTTTCCTTGCTCTGCCGTCATGATGCGACCGAGGTCTTCCTGATTTGCCATGAGTAGGTCAAACCACTTGCGCAGAATGATGCTGCGTTCTTTGCCCGTCTTGCTACGCCAGATCGGCAAAGCTGTATTGGCAGCCTCAATAGCCTGAGTTGCTTCCCGTGGGCCGAGGTTAGCGACTTTGGCTAGTTGATGTCCTGTGGCAGGGTCAGACACATCAAAACGACTAGCCCCGGCTATCCATTGACCATTTATCAAAGCGTCAGTTTTGAGCAGGCTGGGATCTTTAAGTTGGGAAAAGGGCGAAATAAATGATTTCATATGCTTCGATTTACTTTATGAGTTATGTGGGGCATGGGCCAGTAGTGTCTCGCCGCATTAATTGAACTGGCATGACATCGCGAGTCGGTGGACTGAGTGAACCGTTTCGAAGTCGGTCGATGATTCTCCGGCAAGTAGCTCTCGACATTTCAGCTGCGCGATTTTGAACAGTGGTAAGACTAATGATGTTGGTTCCAGAAAGCGGAACATCATCGAAGCCTGCAACTGATATATCGTTGGGCACTGAAAAACCCTTGCATCTGGCTGCTTCGAGCACGCCCATGGCAATGGAATCGGCCCCAGCCATGATCGCAGTGATTCGAGGAGAAGCATCGAGAAGTTGTGATGCGCCTGAATAGCCAGTCTCAAAAGTAAAGGCATTCCAAATCACCGGTGTATCTTCTGGCGGGATCCCCTTGTCGCGCAAAAATTCCAGGGCACCCCTGGCGCGGTCTCGGCTAGTGGAAGCGTTCTGCGTGCCCATCACGAGGCCTATTCGACGGTGTCCTAATTCGTAAAAATGACTGACTACCTCAGCACCGCCTCGGAAATTATCGGCTTCGATCACGTCAACCGTTGGCTGATCAATGGAGCGCATAGCCAAAACTACTGGCAGACCCAAGCGTTGCAACTCGCCTACCAGGATTGAATCCGTGGTTACCGACATCAGAATCATGCCTTCCAAGTAGCCGTCAATCACAGGTCTGAAGTTGGATAAATGATTAATGTCTTGAGGTGAGTTAATGGGGTCAAGAAACACCATGACGTGATAGCCGTAATCCAGCAAATCGCGGTGAATTTTTTCCAGTAAAAGTGTAACGAAACGGTTGTGAAATTCATAAACACTGACCAAAATGCCTATAGTTCTGGTAGCAGGACGCCTCTTGCGAGCTCCCTGCAACGCAGCGCTGTATCCCATAGCTGCTGCAGCTTGCTGCACCGTTGCGCGAGTCTCTTCACTTATTGCAGTATGTCCCGCTAGTGCGCGTGATACCGTGGAGATCGACATGTTCACATTGCTAGCAATGTCATGGAGTCTTACTGTTTTTTTATCGTTCGCCATAGAACTGCTTGGTTGAATAATTTGCTTTTGATTTCACACAATTGCCGTGCAAGAGTAAGCAAAATAGGGATTTACATTCCGGTTGCACTTGGAATTTATTTTATGGAAATATAGCAACTATTTGCATAAAAAAGTAACAATTCTCCCGCAAAGTTACTTTTTTAACGATTATTTCAACCATTTACCCCTATTTTCTGAGAGTTATCGGGAATACCCTATATTTTTGCATTAAATTTTCATAAATTTTTTTTCAAATTGCGTTTAGAGTCGCTATTGATTGCAACCGCAATTAAAAAGACATGCCGCGATGTCCGCGGAAAACGACGAGGAAACACTATGAAACAAGGCATAAAGCGAATTTTGGCGCTCTGCGTCGCGTCAGTTGCTCTGGTATCAAATTTTGCCCACTCAGCCGGGCTGGATGAGATTCCACCGGATGTAGCTCAGCGGCTGTACTCTAAAGAATTGCTCGACCCAGCGCAACCCATTGGGCCAAGCGCCTACCGTGATTGGAAGCCAAAAAAAGGACCTCCATGGACTATCGGATACGCTAGTTCATATGCTGGCAATACATGGCGTGCAGCAGCCATGGATCGACTTCAAACTGAAATCATTCCTAAATGGAAAAAAATGGGTTTGGTTAAGGAAGTGATCATTACGCAGTCCAATTTGAAGGATGCGACTCAGATCCAACAAATGCGCCAATTGGTTGATCAGGGCGTAGATGCCATCATCGTTTGTTGCTCCAATCCGACTGCACTTAACCAAACAGTTAAATATGCGTACGACAAAGGAGTTCCAACGTTCTCATTTACGGGCTACCTGACATCCCCGTATGCAGTCAATTCATCGGTGAATTACCAAGTTGGCGGTAAGGCACTGGGCTTGTGGATGGGTAACGAAATCGGCAAAAACGGCAACGTTTTGGTTGTGCAAGGCATTCCAGGTACTTCAGGCTCTGACTCACAAGACCGAGGTATCAAATCGGGCTTGGCAACCTTCCCGGGCGTAAAGATCGTTGGGGATGTAGCTGGAATGTGGACAGATCAAGTTGCACAGGCAGAAGTTCAGAAGTGGCTCTCTACCAACCCAGGCAAACTCGATGGCATTGTGGTTCAATCAGCTGCTGAATTGGGTGTTTTGCGAGCAATGAAGCAATCAGGTCGCAAGATGGTTCCGATCGCCATTGGTGGTGAGGCAGGTGCCCTTTGCTACTGGCGTAAAAATCCCAAGTTCATCAGTGCAGCCATTCAGTTGTGGCCTCCAGGCGACGACATTGAGTTGACTTGGAACATCATGATGCGTACTTTGCAAGGTCAGGGACCTAAGATGCAATCCGTATTGGTTGATGCGGTCACCTTCACTTATGAAGATATCAAGAAGCTCATTCCAGAAGATTGCAGTGAAGATTCCGACAAGTGGGTTAATGTAGGCCCTGATCGTTGGGGTAGCAGCGCTGCGTATTTGGACAAGTTCTTCTTGCGTCCCGCAGATCCAACGAAGTTCAAAAAGTAATCAGTAAGTATCTATGAGTTAGATCAGGCTGCGCCGGCCAGTGGGTAGGCGCAGCTTGGATATGTTCGTGGTTTTTATCTTGAGTTTTGGTTTTTGTTGTGATTGGTCAAACCGTGCTTGAATTGCATAGTTCGTCGCTGGACACACTTGAGTCTGGTGCGGGCGTAAATATTGTTGGCGTTCGGAAGTCCTTTGGATCAACGCAAGCTTTGCGGGGTGTTAACTTCCATGCCCGGCTGGGTGAGATTCATGCCATTGTTGGTGGCAACGGATGCGGTAAAAGCACCTTAGCAAAGGTTATTTCTGGTGTAGTTCCGGCTGACTCTGGTCAGGTTTCAGTTCTTGGCTTGAGTCCTGCGGCACCGCATGAAGCACGCGCAGCAGGCATTTCCACTGTCTTCCAAGAAGTGCTAGTCGCCGATGAATGTACGGTGACCGAAAACTTATACGTTGGGGCAGATAATTTGTGGTCGCACACCTTGAGCGCCAAGGAAAAAGATGACTCTGCTTCTAAGCTGATGCGAGAGTTGACTGGCATGTATATCGACCCGCATACGCAGGTGGGATCGTTGCCCTTGAATATCAAGCAGTGGATCACAATCGGTCGTGCGCTGTTGTGCAAACCAAGAGTTTTGATCTTGGATGAATCCTCCGCAGCTTTGGACTTGGATTCTACCGAGCGACTTTTTTCGAAGATGCGATCCTTGCGAGATGCTGGCGGTTGCGTCATTATTGTTACGCATCGGATAGCTGAACTAATTCGTGTTTGCGACCGAGCTACTGTCTTGCGTGATGGCGTTGATGTGGGTGTTCTTGAGAAGTCAGAGATCACCGAGAAAAATCTTTTGAGCTTGATGACTGGCAAAGCTCAGTCAGCCATGGAAGATAACAATCACCGCAATAGCACCAGGCTTGGTGGAGTGGTGATGCAGGCGCTTCAGATGCAAATTTGGCCTGAATCAGCTTCGGTCAGTTGCAAACTACGCCAAGGCGAAATTTTGGGTATTGCTGGGTTGGATGGTCAAGGCCAGAGCGAGTTTGTGCGAATGCTTGCAGGTGTAGACACGCCGTTGGGAGGACTACCGACTGTCCGCAGCAAGACGGGTGTTTTTGTAAATATCGAAGGTCTTCAATCAGCCGTCAGTCATGGAGTTTCTTACGTCTCAGGTGATCGCAAACGGGAAGGGATTTTTGCTAATCTGAGTATTTACGAAAACCTGTTGATGCCACTTTATCGTCGTAAAACCCGCGGGGGGTTTTTGGGTTTAATTTCTTGGGCAGGACTGCAAGGAATTTTTGATTGGGAAGTTGAGCGTCTTTCAATTCGCATGGGAGAGCGCAGTAATAAGATCACGTCGTTGAGTGGTGGCAATCAACAAAAGGTACTGATAGGCAGAGCTTTTGCGCTTGATCCTGATATTTTGATATTGAATGACCCTGCGCGAGGCATCGATGTTGGTGCCAAATCTGAACTTTATAAGCATCTTCGGGAATTCGCAGCACAGGGCAAGTCCGTAGTTTATTTGTCCAGCGAAATTGAAGAATTTGTCGGATTTTGTTCGCGTGTTTTAGTGTTCCGCGCTGGAAGTATTTTTGATGAATTTCACGGAAATGAAATCCATCCAAAACCTATTTTGGAGGCGATGTTTGGCCAGGTTCGCAACCGAAAGGTAAGCGACTCTTTAATTGATGAGAATGAGGAGGAGAACACAATGAAAATAGTTGAATTTGATCAATCAGGTGACTCTCCAGGGCGGTCTGATCGTGATGATTGGAAAACACGAAGCAGGCCTTACGCTGGTTTCGATAAAAAACATGTGGAGCAAGTGGATGAAGGATTGAGTTTTGAGGTGTTTGAACGCGATACGCACGCAGAGATGTCTGTCTCCCAGTTATCGGTCTCTTATCCAGAAGCGGCTCGACCTGCTATCAAGATTATGGAGTTCAATAAAGGACCAAATGTAAGTGCACCCAAACCAGATCAGCGGGTTGCAGGTTATAAACACCGGACTGTTCCTGCTGAAGTAGTTCCAGCGGCCACTACCCCGTCAATCAAAATTATGCAGTTTGATGAAAATTCAATTGAAACTGCGGCCGCTTCAACGCGAAGCGGAATGAAAATTGTTGAATTTGACAAACCCACGGCTTATCGCAAATGAGCGACAGCAGCAATTCATCAACAGCGGCGGCATCCTCCTCCAGCACCTACATGCTGGTGCCTATTCTGTTGTTGTTTTTGCTTTTAATCATCGCGGTATTGCGTAGCCCTAACCTGATCTCTTCTGCGGGTATTGGCAGTGCGGTCATTGTTTTAACGCCTTTGGCATTGGCAACTTTTTCTTTGATGGTGCTGGCTATGGCCGGCCGTGGTACGGTTGATTTGTCGGTTGGCCCTTTAATGGGATTTATTAATGTAACGCTAGTAGTTCTCAGCGGATCAGGTGCGCTAGAGTCACCTGTGGCGTTCTTTTTATATGCCGCAGCTGTGGGTGTGATCTACCAATTAATTGTGGCGTTGATCATCATTTATGTTCGTGTTCAACCCATCATCGTTGCACTCAGTGGATACCTTGCACTATCAGGCATCAATTTAGTCATTTTGCCCCGACCGGGTGGTACAGCACCTGAGTGGATGTCGTCGTGGGGCCTAGGAACGACCATTTTTTCGCCCATTCTTTTGATTTTGGTGCTGGCGACTGCTCTATGGCTGATATTTACAAGCACTGCTTTTTACGGTCACCTGCGACTGATGGGCTCTGACGAACGAGCGGCCTACACCAGCGGTGTTCGAATTACTATTGTGCGCTTGGGCGCTCACATCATCTCTGGTCTCTTTGCAGCCCTTGCAGCCCTAACCTATACGGCATTGATCGGCTCGGGTGATCCTACACAGGGAACCACTTACACACTCATTTCAGTGACGGCACTTGTTTTAGGTGGAACCAGTCTGTCTGGAGGACGCGGTGGGGTGATTGGCTCGTTGATGGGCGCGGTCAATTTGTTTTTAATTGGATACGTATTAGCGACATTTAACTTTGGCGCTGTTCAAGGGTTTGTGACCGATCTGGCTTACGGGGTCATATTGGTGCTATCTCTACTGCTTACCGTGGCAATTCCTTGGTTGCAAAGGCGTATTCCAAATATTTCGCCTACGATAGTATTTGTAGTTCTTAGTATCGCCTTTGCTGGAGTAATACTGCACGCTAAGTATGACTATAGTCAATTGGCTGTAGAAGTTATCAACAAAACTCAGGTAATTGAAGCTCCAACATCAATACCAAAGGATAGCTTGTCTGATGATGCTAGCAATGCTGTGGCCACGAGCACATCGAGTGACCAAGTAGCGCGTGTCACATCGTCAGTCGACAGTCAAATTGAAATACCAAGCGTCCCTGACTTGACCGATAAGACAGAGATTGCACAGAGCACTGCAGCCGGCTCCTTGGTTATGCAAGACGCGATTCGGGAAAATCCGGTAACCAAAATAGTATCTACCGATTTCTTCTTTGAAAACAAAACTTACTTTGGTGAAGCCGACAGTGCGTTGGCTAAGCCTATAGCTTTGGGTCTTTTGTGGGCAATCGTTTTGTTGATTGTCGCCCGTGCAACTGTTTTGCAGACACGATTGCAAAAGTTTTCGCCGCGTATGATTTACATCGTATTTGCAGCGTTGGTTGTGAGTATCTTTATGGCTTGGGACAACAGCGTTTTACCCAATGCTGTTAAGCAGCCCCAAGCCTCCTCCAAGGAGGCCTCATGATTAAGGAAAATTTCCCCGCCACTATTTACACCAAGTTGTCCTCATTGCAATGGGTGGGACTTTTAGTGGCCATTGTGATTGCCGGTTTGGGCTTTATTTTTGGACTGTTGCAAAAAGTGGTTTTGCAACAGTTGATTTTTTATACGGTAGCAACATTTGCCTTGGTGATATGGATCTGGAATGCTTATGTTGCACCACATGCCAAATTTGGACAGGATCAAAGTGAAGGGTCGCCAAGTGGTTTCGCCATTGCGAGGGATTTTGCTTATCGAAATAAAGTTCTGCTGATTTCCCTCTTAATTATTTTGGGGATATTCCTGATTGCTTCTGCGACTGTGAATGAGTTTTTTAATTGGGTCAATATCGTTACTTTTCTGGTGCTGTGTGCGCTCTTGGTGTTCACCGTGCAGGTCAGTCAGTTGTTTGTCGATAACCGAAGCGCTTTTATAGGACTGATGGTACTGGTAACGATGTTTACTATTGGCAGTATCTTCATCGAAGGATTCTCATCAGGGCAGAACATCAAATCGATGCTTTTATTTGCCTCTTTCCTAGGTTTGGCCTGCGTGGGACAAACGATGGTCGCATTGCTTGGGGGCTTGGATTTGTCTATCCCCTTCGTAATAGGCGCATCCAATGTTTTTTTGCTTTACATGATTGGTTTGGGTGTCTACCCATGGGTTGCAATTTTAATTATTTTGTTGCTGGGTGCATTCATTGGCTGGCTCAACGGCATCCTCAGTTTCCGATTGCAAGGCCAAGCGCTTATTCTCACCCTGGGAGTAGGTTTTGCAGTATCTGGTTTGACCCAAATTGTCACAAGTATCGGCAGTGCATTTGCAGGAAATGTTTTTGGTGTGGTACCGGAATGGCTTAAGAACCTAGCGGCTATGAACGGAACCACATTTGGCTTGCAAATTCCACCAGTTATTTTGATATGGGCGGTTGTTGCGATCGTACTAATTTATGGCTTGAAAAACACGGTATACGGACGCTTTTTATATGCGCTTGGCGGTAACAGGACATCCGCAGGGCGTTTATCCATAAGCGAGAGACGTTATTGGGTTATTGCCTATATGGTGAGCGGCACATCCGCTGCGTTAACAGGCGTGCTACTCCTAGGCTGGAGTGGTGGTGGCTTTATTGGCGTTGGTCAGCCATATTTGTTCATGACTCTGGCGGCAGTTGTCATGGGAGGGACATCCCTTCTGGGTGGCCAAGGTGGGTACGGTTTTACTGTCATTGGAGTGTTGGTATTGCAGGTATTGACATCTTTTCTGGTGGGCATGGGGCTGAAGTTTGAGTGGCAACAATTCATCTTCGGTTTGCTGATATTGCCGATGGTTGCACTGTATGCGCGGTCTCCGCATATTCGGACTCAAATTTAATTTGGTCGAAATTTAAACCATGAACTATTCTTACTTAATCCTAATGGAGAGTTACTTATGAGTGCCAAGTTGCTTGATGCGACCGATGTTGCGAGCGGGTCTTTTCTTTTATTGATGCTGATGACTTTGGCAGCTGCAGTCCTACTTTTTATGGGTACGGGTTGGGTCACACGGAAGTGGAAACTTCCATTGACCATGGCTGGCTTGGTCATGGGCGTTAGCGCGATGCACTACTTTGAGGCGGCCCAAGTATGGCAGGCGAGTGGTCAAATGCCGGTTTTGTACCGTTATGTCATGTGGCTGGCGACAATGCCCATGCAGATCATGGTGATGTACTTCTTTGTAAACACGATGGCGGGTTTGTCAACCTGGCTGTTTTGGCGTTTGCTAGTTGCGTCAGTTGCAATGGTGGTTGCACGCTACCTGGGTGAAACCAACCTCATTTATCCTGGCCTAGGTTTCCTAATTGGACTGGCATGCTGGTTATATGTCCTGGGCGAAATTTTCTTTGGCCGCATGAGCGATGTAAGCGCCAAAAGCAATAACTTTAGTGTTCACCGCGGCTACTTCTGGATGCGTTTAATCGTTTCGATTGGATGGGGCTTGTATCCCCTCACATATTTCATTGTGGCTTTTTCCGGGGGGGCGGGCGAGGGCAAGCTAAGCATCGTCTACAACTTGGCCGATTTGGTGAACCAAGTGGCTTTTTGCCTTACTGTGTTATCCGCGTCAGTGCGAGATTCAGGCACGTCGCGATGACTTTTTTTGAAACCGATTTTTTGTTAATTTTTCGATTAAGACTTGGAGGGCTTGACCTATGAATGGCGCCGATATTATTGCTATCGTAATTCTCATTGCGATTGTTATCGCAATCGTTGTGTACTTGCTGCATTGGCTCTACCGACATTCGTCAAAGGACCTGTCCTTTGTCCGAACCGGTTTTGGCGGCGAGCGTGTTGTCATGGGTAGCGGGGCATTGGTATTGCCCATCGTCCATGACATTACCGAAGTGAGTATGAACACGCTTCGAATTGACGTGCGTCGGATGGGTGAAAAATCGTTAATTACTAAAAACCGCATGCGGATTGAAGTAAGCGTGGAATTTTTTGTTCGTGTCATTCCAACCGCTGAAGCTGTGGCTGCAGCTGCGCGTACCTTGGGTAATCGAACGCTTAATCCGGATAGTTTGAAAGACTTAGTACAGGGTCGTTTTGTTGATGCTATGGGCTCGGTGGCAGCACGAATGACCATGGAGGAAATTCATGAAAAACGTAGCGAATACATTCGGGGAGTCAAGGAGCTGGTTGCTGACTCTCTGACTGCAAACGGATTGGAGCTTGAAACGGCTTCGCTGACAAGCTTGGATCAAGCGGATATGAAAATGTTCAATCCTTCTAATGCATTTGACGCCGAAGGTTTGACGCGTCTTACAGAAGAAATCGAAACACGAAAGAAAAAGCGTAACGATATCGAACAAGACACCATGATTGCCATTCGCAAGAAAAATCTTGAATCGGAAAAGCTGGCATTAAGTATTGATCGGGAAAGTGAATATGCGAGACTTCAGCAAGAAAGTGAAGTCGCTACAAGGCGGGCACAGCAAAAGGCTGAAATTGCTTGCGAGCGCGCGGAGCGCGAGCGCGATACCGAAGAAGTGCAGATTCGAGCATACGAGCAGGTCGAAAAAGCGCGAATCAACCAAACCCGCTCGGTTGAGTCCGAACGTATCTTGCGTGAACAAGAAACTGCTCAGCTGGATATTCAAAGACGCAGAGCACTTGAAATTGAAGAGCAAAACCGTGTCATTGCGGTTGCCGAGATGTCCAAATCTGAGTCAGAAGCTCAAGCTCACGCTGAGCACGCACGGGCATTGATGATTGCCGCACAGGAGAGAGTAGCAACTGTTCGGGATGTTGAGGTAGCCGAACGACGTAAAACTATTGACTTGATTCAGGCTAGTCAACAGGCTGAGCGTGAGTCCATCAAACGGACCAAAGAAGCTGAGTCAGAAAGGATTGCTGCAGTTGATCAAGCCAGCGCCGAGCGTGTAAGCGCAGAAGCAGCTGCGTACCGTTATGAGGTTGAAGCTGAGGGTAAACGCAAACTAAACGAAGCTGAAAACATGCGTTCCGATGCCTCTCGAAAAAGTGGCCTTCATGCTCGCCTTATTGACAACCTCCCCAGCATCATCCGTGAAAGTGTCAAGCCTATGGAGAATATTGACTCAATCAAGATTTTGCAGGTCGATGGCTTGCCTGGTCTGAGCGGAGTCAGCCCAACGGGACAGGGTGGAGCCGTGGGTTCTGGGGCAGACGGCGGCAACTCAGGCGGTGGTCGCAATGGAAGCCTTGCAGACAACGTTGTCAACTCTGCTTTACGTTACCGAGCCCAAGCACCGTTTGTAGATAACTTGCTTAGTGAAATCGGTATGTCACCTAGCTCGATCACTAGCCTTGGTCAGTTGGGAAACATCGTTGCCTTACCCGTAAGCGATGACAAGACCGATGGTTCGGAATCTGTGCATGGGGCGATCTGATGCAACATCAACTTTTGATACTACTTAGAGAAATTAGTAGCGCGTTATGAGTTCTACGAACCTTGACCAGGCTAGTACGCACTTGGAGCGTAGATTGGCTGTGATGACTCTCTGGGGCCTTCTGGGCAGCTTTGGTATGGCGTTTTTATTGTCAGGTTTTGGGACTCCCGATTGGGGGTTGGGCCTGCTCGGCTACGCGTTTTTGATTACAGCTTTTGTGGCTCATGTCTTAGTCAATCATTTCTTTGACTCTGGTTTCCAAGCTGGCGAAGTGGCACTGGGCTTGGTGATGGTTGGATTTTTAGCACTTGTTTTCGTAGCCAATGTTCTATTTGGCGGCGGATCAAGTCCTACCAAGTTAGGGCTCGGGTTAGCCGGATTTTTAATCATGGGTTTGGCAATAGTGCTTTATATGATTATTCGCTACGGTACCCGTGGAACCTGGAATGTGGTGCATAGCTTTTGGTACCGCAAGGCGGAATATTGAAATGAATCAAGCTCTGACCTGGCTCTTGGCCTTGACAGCTCTTTATTGCGCTTATTGTGTTTTATGGGGCGTAAGCAGCGCTCGTCTTGGAAAAGGTCCCGCTGATTTTCTCCTCGTTGGCGGTCAGTTACCCGCTTGGGTGTTCGGAATATTTGCTACGGGGGCGTCATTTGGTGCTTGGGCTTTGGTGGGCTTTCCCTCTTTGGTAATGCGGGACGGTTTGCAATTCGGACAGCTTGCGTTACTTGCGGTAACTGTACCCTTGACAGGAGTTCTTTTTTTCAAGCGGCAATGGCTTCTCAGCAAGCGCCATGGTTATGTAACCTCCGGGGAAATGTTAAGTGACTATTTTGGGGGTGATGCTTTGCGCATCTTGGTGGTGGGTATCGCTTTGTTTTCTGCAATTCCTTATGTTGGTTTGCAATTAAGCCTTAGCGGAAGTCTTATGCAGTGGCTTAGCAATGGCGTGTTACCTGCTCCTTTTGCAATGTGGGTGCTGACATTGGTTGTGATGCTATATCTTTGCTTGGGGGGCCTGAGGGGGGCCGCCTATGTGGGAAGCCTGCAAGGTTTGCTTTTGTGTGCTGCGATGTTGGGCTTGGGCATGTTAGCTCTCGGTCACTTGGGTGGCGTGCAAGCATTCGGCACTTTTATGGAGTTCCTTTCCAAGCTGGGAGGCACTGCGGTTGGGGACTGGGGCAATAGCGCACAAAATTACAATTCTTATCTGTCCTTGCCGGGGGTCGTCCAATTTACCGCTGGTATAGGCAAGGAGAATCCCGTTGCGGGTATTTGGACGTCAGCAATGGTGCTATCTACTTGCTTTGCATTCATGGGAATTCAAGCTTCGCCTGCCTTTAGTATGCTTGCATTCAGTTGCCGCGATGCTAAGGCCTTCGGTCCACAGTTAGTATGGATCTCCGGTGCTGGCATGGGTATTCTTCTCTTGTTTTTTGGAGTGGTTTCGGGGCTGGGCGCTGATTTCCTAGGCGCATCTGCAGCTATTAATGTTGCTGGCTTAACTAGCCTAACCACCTTGCCAGTTCTTGCGCCCGGTCAGGAGGGACAGTTGTATGCAAATTACCTCTTAACTTTGGCTGATACTTCTCCTTGGTTTATGGCATTGCTGGGCGTTTGCGCATTAGCTTCTATTCACGTAATGGTTGCACTCTTTGTTACTACCACTGGTACTGTCATAGTGCGTGATGTATTTATGCGCTACATGACACCACTGGCAGATGCAAAACAGCAAAAATTCTATGCCCGATGCTGCATTGCTGCGGTAACAGGCTGTGCCTTACTTCTTGCTACTTTTGCACCCAATGCTCAGATTCAGTTAGGGGCCTTGGCGTTAGGACTTTCGGTTCAATTGATACCAGCTTTAGCTGGCGTGTGTTGGTTGCCTTGGATTACGCGTGATGGCGCGAGCGTAGGTCTGGTGGCTGGTGCATTTGCTGTATTGATCACAGAGCCTTTGGGAGGAACGATCTGTCGTCTTCTAGGGTTTGAGCTGCCTTGGGGACGTTGGCCTTGGACCATTCATTCTGCGGGCTGGGGGATTATGGTCAACATCGTTTTTTGCGTAGTGGTCTCTTGGATTTCTAACTACAAAGTTGAGCTAGCACAGCGTCAGAAGTACCACCGAATTTTTACAGAAACGGCTGCCATGCCGAAAAATCAGCGGTTCCTGCGTCCGGTAGCCTGGTCCTTCACCCTTATTTGGTTTTTCTTCGCAGTAGGTCCAGGTGCTGTATTGGGAAATGATTTGTTTGGTGCGCCTAATGCTGGCCTTGCCGAGTGGATCGGAGGTATTCCATCGCTTTGGTTGTGGCAGTTGGTTTGGTGGGCGCTTGGCGTTATGGTTTTGTGGTTGTTGGCTTATCCCATGCGAATGGCGAGTCGACCTAGTTTCGAGCAAATGGAGGTCATCGTGCATGAATCACCAGGCTAAGTTCTTCTAACAGCAATGCGTGCTGTATTTTTATCTATGTACCTGTTTAATTCCAATATGAAGGAGCCCTTATGGCCACTGATCTGAAAAGCTGGGCAGTTAAGTTTAAGAATCTGTCCGATAGCGACAAGGCGCTTTCCGCAATGGCTCGCTACTACACCTGCACTTATATGTGGGACATGGGCGAGGCCAAGGTCATCATCGAAATGCTTGATGGCAAAGTTAGGAACATCAATATTGATCCAGCTCCGCTAGATGCCTATGACTTTGCACTGCGTGCAAGTGCGCAGACTTGGCGAGAATTTGCCCGTCCTGTGCCTAGACCAATGTTTCACGGTATTTGGGCCGCTAGTTTTCGCCACGACCTGACTATGGAGGGAAACATCTTAGTCATGATGCAAAACCTGCGTAATTTCACGCTGCAATTTGAAATGCTGCGTAAATGCGGCGTTCCGGTTTAAGCATCTATCAAAAATTAATTTTTATTGCGAAGGATATACCCATGGCACGCCATTCACCTGTCTCAGGCCGCTACGTTACGATTGACGTTGACGGCATGGAGTACAAAGTTTTCTACCTTCAAAATGGTACCGGACAACCCTTAATTTGCCAACATACCGCTGGATGCCATAACCACCAGTGGCGAGGATTGTTGGAGGACGAGGAAATTACGAAAAACTATAACGTGATTGCATACGATTTACCGCGTCATGGAAAGTCCGATCCGCCCCACAATTCCAGATGGTGGGAGTCCGAATACAAACTCACTGCTGACCATTACGTTAATTTCATTCTCAAACTTTGTGATGCGCTGGAACTTCGGGATCCAATATTTATGGGTTCTTCTTTCGGTGGAAATGTGGCATTGCAACTGGCTTTGCGCCATCCAGACCGCTTCAAAGCGGTCATTCCTGTCGAGGCGAGTGACTATGCGCCCGGATTCTTTCTCGACTGGTGGCGTCACCCGCATTCCAATGCAGCACAAGTCTGTGCCAGTGGAACTTGGGATTTGATGGCACCCCAGTCGCCAGAAATGGATCGATGGTTGACTTGGTTTTATTACAGTCAAGGTTCGGAATCCTTTAAAGGCGATTTGTACTTTTATTCTGTAGACCATGACTTACGTGAGGAGCTAGAGCGAATTGATGGTCGCAAATGTCCAGTAATCATGATGACGGGAACTTATGACTACCTCACTACGCCTGAAATGACCGAGAATACTGCGCGGCGAATCAAGGGTGGCGTCTATATCGAGATGGAAGATATCGGACATTTCCCAATGAGTGAAAACTATCCTGTTTTTAAAATATACCTAAAGGAAGCTCTGCGCATCATCCACGAGCGTAAGGGCTAATAGGTTATGCGTCCAAGTCGTCTCTATGAACTGGCCAATCCTCCCTTTGTGATTCACAAAGTGGAATGTGAATGGGCTGAGTTGCCCCCACCGCTGGACCTAGCGGTTGGGACTCCTTTTGATCGGGACGATTTGCTGACCTATGCTCAAGCGCTGCGCCCGGCCTATGACCGACTCGGCCGCGTGATTGGACAATTAGCTGGGCTCTTCATTCTCGCTCGCTTGGGCAGTCGATTAGAGGCGGATTGGCCAACTGTCGAGCTTGTAAGGGATCAGGCGCGTCTTACCGCAACCGAGTTGCATGCGATAAAGCCGCCTAGCCTAGCATCCCAACACCACGAAGCATTGCTTGTTGCGATGAGACAAACGGCAGAGGTAGTGGATGCTTTTGGAAAACGACTTCCTCGGAGTGAGGGTCTGGGTGAGCAACTGGATCGCTGGACGAGGCAACTACAGGTAGTAGGCCGCACATTGAGTGGATGCGCCGTAGAAGCACTCGGACTCATGCCATTGGACTTCAGCCAAGCTTGTTGCAACTGCGGCAACGCTGCCTCTTAATTTTTTCAGGACTTTTCATGTCGCAATACTCCATATGGGTTTTGGAATACGCTTACGTTAGTCAGTGCGCAGTGAGCAGTGTGATCTATGGCGCTCATAACCAAGGTATCCGTAAACTGCCTTACTGTTATGTATTGATCAAAAGCAATGACCATATCGCTATGGTGGATGTAGGTTACAACGACAAGGAATACGGACGCTATATTTCAGACAAATTTTTGGTTGAAAATTGGCATTCTCCAGCCGACGTTCTGGCTCCATGCGGTATTCGTCCTGAAGATGTGGATAGTATTTTCATAACGCATGCTCACTTTGATCACATGGGAAATACAGATGCTTTTCCCAACGCAACGTTTTATATCCAAGAACGCGAACTCAGCAAGTGGCTTTGGGCGATGTCCTTACCCGATCGATTGCGCTACATGATGGTAGCAACCGATCCTTCAGATATCTTGCGCGCTGCCGATCTTGCCCGCCAGGGGCGGTTGCGTCTTGTGCAAGGTGACATGGAAAACGCAATCCCTGGGATTGATTTGCACAGTGCTCCAGATACGCATACTTACGGTTGTCAATGGGTTCACGTTCGTAATGATTTGCAAGCTCCATCGCGAGACGGCTGGGTGCTGGCGGGGGATCTGATTTACGTCTATGAAAACCTAGAAGGAACGGGCACTGACAAAATGTATCTTCCTGTTGGTTTAGCCCTTGGAAGTATTACGAACTTGGTTATGACTACGGAGGAAATAATGAAATCTGTGGATTATGAAATCAAAAGAGTGATTCCTGTACACGAGGAGCGCCTGAAAGAGGTTTTCCCCTCCCGTGTTTTGCCAAATGGTTTGCGAATCAGTGAAATTTGTTTGGCTAGTGGCCAGAAGTCTTTGGTTGCCTAATTGACCCAACCAACAGTAAGAGAAACTCAATGGCGCTTATAAATTACCTCACGCAAATCAATTTGGACTTTGGTGCCATCGCACTTTTGCGAGGTGAATGCGAACGGGTGGGAATTCGTAAACCGCTCATAGTGACTGATGCTGGCGTCCGTGCAGCTGGGGTTTTAGACAAAGCTCTTTTTGCGTTGGGCGATGTGCCTCACGCCGTTTTTGATCAGACACCATCTAACCCAACTGAGGCAGCAGTTCGCGCCGCTGCAGAATTTTTGCTGGCGAATGGTTGCGACGGTCTGATCGGTGTTGGGGGTGGTTCGAGTCTGGATTTGGCAAAAGGTGTTTGTATCGCTGCAACCCACCCTGGGCCGCTCAAGACCTACGCCACTATCGAAGGAGGAAGCCCTAAGATCACCGACCGTGTGTTGCCACTTATCGCAGTGCCGACAACGGCAGGAACGGGTAGCGAAGTGGCACGCGGAGCCATCGTTATCCTTGATGATGGACGAAAAGTGGGTTTCCACAGTTGGTTTTTGGTCCCAAAGTCTGCTATCTGTGACCCTGAACTTACTTTTGGTCTCCCATCACTTCTGACTGCCGCAACTGGAATGGATGCCATTGCGCACTGTATGGAAACCTTTATGGCGCCTGCGGTTAACCCTCCTGCCGACGGGATTGGCCTCGATGGCTTAGCACGCGGCTGGGAGCATATTGCTCGTGCTACTGAAAACGGTAGTGACCGGATGGCACGCTGGAACATGATGAGCGCAAGCATGCAAGGTGCGATGGCTTTTCAAAAAGGTCTTGGATGTGTCCACAGTTTGAGTCACAGCCTTGGTGGTGTGAATCCGCGCTTGCACCATGGAACGCTCAATGCATTGTTCATGGGTGCAGTTGTAAGCTTTAACGCCAGCGCTGCTACGATTCAAAATGAGAAGCGACTGCAGCGCATGGCTGATGCCATGGGCATAGGACGCTGTGATGCCAAAGGAACTGAAATCAATGATGCCATTCGTGAGATGAATGCTCGTCTTGGCCTGCCAAACGGCTTAGCCGCTTTGGGTGTAAACGAGGATTTGTTTGAACGCGTCATTGACGGAGCCATGGCAGACCATTGCCACAAGACCAATCCGCGAATCGCGAGTAGGCAGGATTACCGGGAAATTTTATTGGCTTCGATGTAAGTCTAAATATTAACTAAGCAGACTAATTTTTCTAAGCTTTAGGCCTTTTAGCTGCTGATTTTTGCTTTAGCTTTGCCGCCCCAGCAACAAATATTCCATCAGCGCTTTTTGTACATGCATGCGGTTTTCTGCTTCGTCCCAAACCACACTTTGCGGGCCATCAATGACTTCGGCTTCTACTTCTTCTCCACGGTGGGCAGGAAGGCAGTGCATAAAAAGTGCATCCGGGGCGGCTGCCGCCATCATGTTGCGGTCAACGCACCATGATGCAAACGCGGTGCGGCGGGCTTCGTTTTCTGCTTCAAAGCCCATGCTAGTCCACACATCGGTAGTCACCAAATCCGCGCCTGCGCAGGCTTTCAGGGGGTCGGCAAACGTTTTGTAG
>Ga0209442_1000685_pt1 | contig 19721 bp, 19 predicted proteins | sample LauGreSBDMM110DD_2_FD_187565 | JGI IMG/M metagenome (GOLD analysis project Ga0209442, IMG submission 187565) | Freshwater lake microbial communities from Lake Michigan, USA - Sp13.BD.MM110.DD (SPAdes) (version 2) | ecosystem: Environmental > Aquatic > Freshwater > Lake | place: Lake Michigan...
TTCAATAGCCTCATCTTCATTAAGTTCTACTCCTCTAAAGTCTCTAAGATATTTAGATAAGATAGTGTCTACTGTAACATATTGGAATCTATCTTGCATGATTTTTTATTTAATTATATACTCTTCTAAATCTTTTTTTATAATGCTCTATATGTAAAAGTTATTACTATTCTTGCAGTTCCAGAGTTAGTAGGTTTCATAAAAACACTTGCAGTTGTAGTTGTAATTTGTACAAAACCAGAATCATAAGGACTTGCACTACTTATTGCAGAACCAACATATTGAGTTCCTTCAGCAGTTGAAAAAGGTACAGGTAATGTTATACTAAAAATACTTTCTGTTAAAGCTGTTGTAAAAGTTATTAGAACGTCTGCTTTAACTGAAACTATATTTCCTATCCTTGTATAAGTTGAAAGTCTATTTGTAGAACCTCCTGATGTATTAGTAATACTTGCAACGGTAGGTGTATAAGTTCCTGAAGTTAAAGTAGGTATGTCACTTGTTAAAGCTACAGTACCTGATGCATTAGGCAAACTTATATTATAATTATTACCTGTAGTTGCATAAGTGTCTAGAAATAAAGTTTTTGTTCCTCCAAATTGTTTGTTTGTATAAACAATGCTATCCATTTGATAAACTATCCTATCTCCCGCGTTTTCAATATCAATATAGTTTGTCCCTTTATTCCCATTCATTATTATTTTAGCACCATTATTTCCTGACCCTAGAGAAATACTATTAGTTCCTAAACTAAGATTATTAGTTGCTCCTGTGTATGGAACAAATCCTGTTGCACTTGGTATATCATCTAATGTAGCTAGCGTATATGTTCCTGCTACAGATTTTGCAGGAAAGTCTAATGTAGTATTTTGTGTAGGCCTGTTAAAAGTTACTACTGTTTTTTTACCAATTTCATTTGCTTGTCTATGCAATTCTACATTTCCTCCCGTTGCTTTAATTCTTGCAGTTTCATTGCCATTTACACTTATTAAAGACGCATTATCAGAATCAGAGACTATGCTAGTACTTTGGTAATCAATACTGCTTAAACCATTTGATATAGTAAAATCATGCCACCTATTATTAATATTTCCACCAAGAATATCAGCATAACTATTACCGCTATCTACTTCTGCATAAGTTTCAACATCTAATACTTCTTGAAGTCCAGGAGCTGAAGAGCTAGGAGTTACATTTCTCAATTTAGAATAAAGGTCTACTACTCTTTTTTCTAAAGATTTAATTGCATAAAGAATTTGATTGTTCATGGTGTTTCTATTTAATTATTATTTATATTTAACAATTATCTATTCCTGTGAATTTTTCTCCATCATAAACCATTTCATGACATATCATTTTTTCATAATCTACATTAATATAAGTATCAGGACTTCCACAAGTAACAGGATTCAATATAGTTGGTATTGTTATAATTACAGTAGCAAAAAAAGGTTCTTTTTTTACCATTAAATATATTCTATCTCCTTTAGATAGATTAGATCCAGTAGTTACATTTAAGTTAAAATTACTTGTTAGTCCTCCTTGAAATGTAATAATTGTATCTATAGAAGAAATGTTAACTGTAACATTTTGATTTAAAGTAGGTACAGGTAATGTAATTACATCTCTAGAATAAGTAGAAGTAGTGGGAGGAGGTGAAGCCTCTAACTTTTTATACAAATCTACAATTCTTTTTTCTGCTTTTTCTAATCTATCTAATAGTTGCCCTTGCATGATTATTCTGTTTTAATTATATATTCTTTACCTTGTTTTATCTGATTGTGTATAGCTCTTTTATTTTCTCTAGTTAAGATAAAAGTATAAAAGAGTTTATTCTCTATTGGCACTCTATTCTTAGACCAGTGTAATTTATAGACTACACCATTTGTTTCTTCATTAAGACAGTAAACTATCTTCTTTGTTGCTTTAGCATCAGGATTTTTTTGCCATAACTTTTTAGTCTCTCCCCAATTAGGAGGAAGCATTGGAACCCCATCTTTATTAAATGTTAATTTCTTTTTAACTCCTTGAATAAACAAAGTACCTAATTTTGCTGGCATAGTTACTTCTTCTCCTAATAAAACTTTTTGGATTAAGAATTGCATGTAATTATTAGTTACAGAAACAAAAGTATTTAAGTCTACAGGTTTGTCTACTTCTTTAGAATAACCTTTATAAGAACTTCTAATATTTAAATTTGTTTTCTCCATTACCCTTCAGCTCTTTGAGCTTCTTTTGAATTATTTGCAGCTTCTCTTCTTTGACCAAAAACACCAACAATTTCTTGAACACATATATCAACTAAAGGTTCAATTAAATCTCCATCAATATCAAAATTATGTTGAGGAGTGGCAATACAATCAAGACACTCTTGACACTCTTCACATATAGAAGGATAATGATGTGCTTCTAAAGAATCTTCAGCAAGAAGTTTAATTTTTACTATCCCTGGATTTTTCTTTGAAGGAAAGTATAAGTACCCATTTTCAAATAAGTATTTAGGTTTTACTCCTGTATATTTATTTCCTTTTGAATAAAGTACTCCTTGTCTTGTAGTCTCTTCAAGTTTCATTCCATTATCTACAGACATAACATATTCTATGTAGTGTCTATTAGAGTCTGTTAATACTCTTGGAATTTTAAATTTAGTTCTATAAACATCACACCCTAAATCTCCAAGACAAGAACATTCATGACTAGGGACTTTAATTAGTTCAACACAAGGAAGAACAGTATAATTCCAATCACTAAGTCTTTGTTTCTTTTTTAATTGCTGAGATATTAATTGCATTCTAACAGACAATGCTTTATTATAAACATGTCTATCAGATAGCCTAGATTCATCACTAGCTACTCCTCTAGAATAAAGAGACTGAATTCTTTCTACTATATCTGCTATTAACATATTAATATATTTCTATAATAATACCATCTACTTCTTTTATTTCAGCAGCAAAAGAAATAGCTGAATCTCTAAAAGTAGAATTAATATTATAAATAATTACTTTAGGATAGTCTCCTTCTTTAACAAATGCTGTAGCCTTCTTTACAGTCCAATCTGTATAACTTCTAATATAACTTACAGCAGCAGTCTGTTTTCCTGCAGGAACAGAAACTAAAACTAAATCATATTGTTTTCCAATACCATGTTTTTGTTCAAGTTTTTTACTTTCTCCAGGATAGAAAATTTTAAAAAGAGTATTACCAATAGTCTTTTTTAATCTATGTAATTGTAAATCTTTCATGACTTAATTGTTTAAAGTTAATTTTAAAATATCTGTTACATCATCAGTTTGAATGCTATTAAACTTACTATCTAACCCTAACCATATAATTATTCTTTTACTAACCTTTACTCCTATTTGTTCTAAGAGTAGTTGATAATAAGAGAGCTGTACTACATAGTGATTTAAAGGACAATCTAATAATGCTTCAAAAGGAGCTAACATAGTTTTGTTTTTATAATTCTTAAACAAGTCTTTATTAGTTTTGTAATCTGCAATTATATATGATTGTGTCTTAGTGTCAAATAGGATAATATCTGCTGTACCTGCAAACATGTATTTAAAGTGATACATTCTAAGTTCTGCAGCTACTGGAATAATGTGTTCTGGTACACTTTCCCAAAAGGCTACAAGAGCTTCTTCTTGAGGACAGGAAGGTTTTAAACTCCTGTTAAATTGGTAGAGTTCTCCAAAGGCATGTACTCTATGTCCTCTGTCCCTAGACTCTTGATTTATGTCAGCCCATTGTTTTAGGACTTCTTCTGTGGTAATCCCTAACTTTCTAGCAGAATAGGGAGCAATTGCTTTAGCATCAAAATGCTCATAGTATTCTGAAATTAAACCTGAGACAGATGTCTTAATAGGTTTATCTTCAACAAAGTACCTATGCTTTTTTTCTTCAAAAGTCAAGGCACTAAAAGGCTTTGTTATTTTTTCTAATAAATCCATATTACAAAGATATGGTTTTATTCTATTTCTCTATATGAAAGATAATCTTTTTTATACTGTTAACTACTCTAAGGAATCTTTTAGATATATCAAATCCCATCTTTTTAAAATTCTCAAATACAATAGAATAGAATTCTATTGCACAACAGAATCCAGTAAAGATTAAAGTGACAGTTAAATCTTCTGTACTTACATTATCAAACTTAAAGGTCTTAATGAAGAATACTTTTTCTATACCCCAAACTCCTAAAATAGCACTAGCATAAGTAAAAGCTTTTACAGCTGAGAGTTTAAGTTTATCTGAAGAAATTAAAGCTTTAGCTTTAAGTGTAGGATCTACTTTCTCTTCTTCTTTCTTAATCTTCCATGAAGCTATTATACCAGTTATAAAATCTAATATAAAAAATAACAATAAAAGTAGTAAGGCTTTTTGAATTGAAGTTAAAACAGAGACTGCTACTATAGTACTTCCTGATATAACTCCTGCTGGACTTGATGCCATTGTTTTTAAGTTAATTCCAAACTTAAAAAAATACTTAGTATATAGACCTAACCATTCCATAATGCTATCTTTTAGTATTGTACAATTTTTCATAATAAAAACCTTTACAAAAATAGTTAAAATATTTTACCTTCCTTGCCCTTTATATAATTTTTTATAGTTCTTAGAGCTTTTTGATTTAGATGTTTTTGTTTTGGCATGAATGCCAGGTCTAGAAATTTTAACTTCTACCTTTTCTTTAGTATCATTAGTCTTTGCCATAATATTATTTATTTATTTATTGATTTTATTGAGTGATTTTTATCTATCTTATCTAAAATCCAAACTATCATTTTACCTTCTTTTGTAAGTGTACCTATTAATTGATTCTTACCTAACACTGAAGATATAGTTTCATTTATATTTCCAAACTTATATCCTTCATCTGTTATAAACACTTTATTAAACAGTGTCCTGAACTCTCTATTACCAAACTTATCTATATTGACTGCAGAACTTTTAAAGTATCCAGATTTATCCCTAACAAAGAACCAATTAATTAGACTCAATGGTAGGTAAAAAAAATATGCTAATAGGAATAATAGAAAATCCATTATAGAACCCAATCTTCAATATTAATTCCAAAGTTTTGCCCAGACTCTTGAGTTAATTTAAGTACTGTAAACTCCATAAGTCTTTGAAAGTTTGCATCTTTGTAATTAATATTTGTCATAGGTTGTAATACACTAGCTTCTACCCCTTGTATATCAATCCAAGAGAAGTATGTTCTATTGTCTTTTAATTTTACAACTATATCTTCATCATTAGTATAATAATAAAATCCAGTTGCTGTCACTCCATTTATATCTTGTTCTATTTTTTGAATAGTTAAATTTACTATCTTACTATCTATTATTTCATAAGTAGTATTTCGTATATTAATTAATTTGTTTGTACTAATTGTTATCATGATTTTATATTTTTAAATGTTTAGACGTTATAATATATTATAATATGACATCATTCCTGATGTTACTGAAATCCTATTTGGTACTTTACCTTCATAAATTAATATCTCTTGTACAGTTCCTATAAGATTACTTGCATTATAACCTAATACAAGCCCAACTCCAATAGCTGAGTTTACAATACTATATTGGACACCAAGATTTGTATTATTTTTAAAAGCTTCAATATAATTAACACTAGAAAAACTACTATATACTTTATTGTCTGCACTAGTTGAACCCATAACTATTCTATCTCCAGCATCATAATTAAAGTAATCAGTACCTCCATTTGCTCTTGGAAAAATAGTTTCTGAAACAGCAGTATTATTATTAATGGTTAGACAAGGTTGTATACCTGTAGTAACACTATTTGACATAACTACAAATATTGATAAATTATCTATAGGATGTGATAATGTAGTTACAGTTCTAAGAGCATTAAAACCACCTGATACAAATGACATTGCAATTTTTCCATTTTTAGTAATTATAGTTCCACTAGGATTACCAGGAGTAACTATTCTAGGTTCTCTTGTAACTACTGCACCAGCAGGACCTAAATGAATTCCACTACCATTCTGATCATACAATATACGAACATAACCTGCAGTACTTACTCCTACAAAAGCTAATATAGCAGCTTGATCTAATTCACCATTAGAGTCAAAGTAAAAATCTTGGAATACAGTAGTAGAACTTCCTTTTCTTACATTTATTCCAGGTCCTGTATATCCTGAAACAACTCTTCTTAAAGAATAAGCATAAAGTAGTTTACCACTACCAGTAAAACCAGATAAAAAATATATAGCAGGGTTCATTATTATAAATTATAAATTATTAAGTAATATATATACAGTTGATCCATTTTTTGTTACTAGTGCTGTACTACCTGAAGTTCCACTTAAAGTAAGTCCAAGAGGAGAAACTAGTGTTAAACCTGGAGCATTAAATACTATGCTAACTCCAGATGCACTTAGTTTAGTATAACTAGCAATAAAGTTATTAAAAGTATTTGTTACTGTTACTGTTATTGCAGTTGCTGCATTATTAATCATAACATTTCTACCATTTTGAGAATAAGATACTCCTCCTGCTGTTCCAACTAAATCTGTATCTATAGGAAAAACCGAATTTATTAATATATTATTTGATACTATTGGTGCATAACCACTTAAATCTTGATCTCCAGTATTAGTTCCACTTAAATTGCTACCACTTATTACTCCTGCTTGATTTACACTAAAATTTGTAACCCCATTTTTATTATGTTCAATAACATTTCCTGTAGATTCTGTTAAACTGTTTATAACTACACCTTTGGCAGACGTACCTATATCTGAAAATATTGAAGTTCCAATATCAGAAATAGCTTTAATGGCAATTCCATCAGAAGATGCTTGAATAGCAGTTGATTCATAAGACACAGCATTAATAGCAATGCCAACTTCAGAAAAAGCATTAATAGCTTTTCCAAAAACAGAAGATGCATCAATAGCAATTCCATCTGAAAAAGCAACAATACCTTTTCCAAGAATAGTATCATCTCCTGTTCTAGTATCTGCATTTGTAACTGTCAAAATAGTTCTGGCCGGAAAATCTTCTTCATCTTGAGTAACTGGTGCAATGGTTTTAATTCCAGTCATTGTTTCAGAACCTGCTAAATGAACTACTGCATTGTCATTAGCTTTTAAAGATAAAGCATCAAAAACGGCATTTTGACTTGGTGCAGTTACAGTTACTCCATCTGTAATTGTTTGCACTACTTTTGCATCTGCATAACTATTAGATGTTGTATTTGTTGCATTGTCACCTGTATTAGTCCCACTTAAATTACTTGCACTTATTGCTCCTGTAAATGTTTTAGCTCCTGCAAATGTTTGTACTCCTGTTGAAACTAATCCTTTCTGAGTTGCATTTGCATTTGGAACTAAATTTTCAACAAGGGAGTGTTCCCATAAAGATGCAGGGTCATTCCAGTACAGTACCTCATTATTTAAGGCATCTGTCTTCTCAACATCGGCTAAGTCCCTTAAGTAAAGGTTAGGTATTATTGCAGAAGATATAGCAGCAGTACCCCTTACTGGATCAGTCCCTCCAAATTGAAATTCATAAGCAGCTCCACTTCCTCCCCCTGTCTGAATACCATAGAACTTTAAGACTATCCTGTCTGTGCTTAAAAAAGTTCCATCATTCCACAATGCTATTGAAATATATTCAATATAAGTTCCTCCATTAGCAGGTACAACAACTGGAGAACTATTTGCTATTAATGTTTCAACTCCTAATATATCTCTTTTATAAATGCCATAGAAAAAATCAGCTCCACTAGAAGTAGAACCACCTGTTCTTCTTATCTTACCAATTACTGAAAAGTTAAATACTCCAGGATTACCTAATAAGATACTTGGGTCACTAATTACTGCTCCACAAAACGTAGGAGATGCTATAGTACCAGTAATTGTAGGAGTTGGTACATCAACTGCTATAGTGTCATATCTTAAATCAGTTATATTTCTAACTAAAGCAGTATACCCTGCTATAATTGGATCAGGAGATGTTGTAGCATATAAATCTAATGTAGAGGGTAAATCAGCAGAGGTTAGGTATGTGTTATTATCTACATCGCCATTAGCCTTTAGAAATTGAAAATCAAATCCTCCTTCTTTTATAAATGACGCAGCAGTTATATCATTCAATCCTAAATTAACATCAGACACTGCTCCTGTATATGGAACTGAATTTGCTATTTTAGTTTTTTCAGCAGGAGTTAATAAACCTGCATTTGTGCCATCAGCTAAAAGTAAAGTTGCATCTGTACCAGTATTGCTTGTTACTATTCCATTTGTTGGACTTGGAATATATTCTAAATCTGTAGTACCACTTGTAGGGGTTGTCTCAAAAAGAAAAGTTGTATAGTTATATTTTTTACTTATAGTATTAAGAGGTGTTACTATATCTAAGTTTTGATAATATAAAGCAGAATTAACATCTGACTGTAAAATAACTTCAGGTACTGTTCCTGTTATAATAGCTTGAGATATTTTTATTAATTTTGATGTAAATGAAGCATCAATTAAACTTGGTTTTTGAACATAATAATTATGATAACTAGTATTAATAAGTTCTGTGTTTTGTATTATATGACAGGAACTTATGCTAAGTATAATCTCCATACTACCATAATTAAATAAACTTCCTCCTGATAAAACTGTATTAGAAGCAGAATAACCACCATAACCTACTCCAATTAAACAGTTTTTAAACCTAGAAGTATTACTATAAAGTTGAAACCACCTTACAGGAGTTCCTGAACTGCTCTCAGGAGTAACTGGTCCCATGCCACTAAACCATACATAATAAGGTAAAGAACCAAATATAGTATTTTCAATTGTTGTTTCAATTAAATCTAAATTTCCATATCCTAAAATATTTACATCAATCACTTTAGTAGAATACCCTGTTAATAGAACTTTATCGAAAGCATTAATTTTTTGATAAGTACTACTTATACCTGTAAGATAAGGGTAACCAAAAAAAGTTGATTCAACTAGTTTTCCATTTAGATAAAGAGATACAAATAAAGGGCTTCTATTAGTTGCATCTGTATTTATGAAAACAGTATTATTAAACTGTTGTATTTCACATCTATCTACTTCAAGAGGATTTAAACTTAAATCTAATTCAAATATAGTATAATCTTTAAAGTTTACAATATCTTCAGTTGACCCTACTCCACCAGTAAAACCATCAATAGTTATTGGATAACTAACTGTAGAAGCTGTAATTCCAGCAGTTAAAGTACTATATTCAGGAGTGGTGCAAATATACATGTTATCAGTACTGCTGACACTCATAAGTTCACTTGTAAATAAGTATTTATTTTGAAATGATAAATAAGTATTTGTAGTTGGATAGTTTTGATTAAGTAATTTTTTTCTATAATCAGAAGTTAAAGTAGCTGGAGGAATTAACCATCTTCTATATCTTTGTACTCTCCAGTCTTTAGGGATATCTATATTAAGAACTTTGTTAAATCTTCTTTTTATAAAACCATTTCTTGTTCCTATTGAATCATCATTATCATTATATATAACATTATCATTAAAATCATAAATCAATTCATCATTAAGATACGTTAAACTATAACAGTCTTCATAAAAAGAATTAGTACTCTTTGCTCTTAATACTATCTTTTCAATAGGAGGAGTAAAGTTTTCTGCAGCAGTTAAATTTCCATAAGCAGTTCCATCATGGACAGTTGTATTAACTATTCCATTAGGTTGCATAATTACTTTACCATGAGTATCATAAACTGTTGCATTATTTAAACCTGTGTTAATGGCATACCTAGTATAACTCCAAGATAAACCTACGCCCACAGCATCATACTGATAACTCATACCATTGGCAAATCTATAATAATAATTATAATCTGCTGTTGTAACTGTAGTTGTTTCACCAACTGTCAATACTCCTGTATATCCTAAAGGAAGAGAAGTAATTGTTACAGTCATACCTATATTTAAATCATCGTGAACATCAGAATCTATTACCCAATAACTAGTATTAATATCAGATACTGCTCCATATACTTTTTTTAAGGAAGTGTTACTTTCTTCTATATAATACTTATGTTGATAGTCAATAAGAGCATAATACCTTTCTGGCAATAGTGCATCATCATTAATTAAAGTTATATATTCTGCATAAGTGTGTTCTTCAATTCTATCTACATATTGTTTTGTAGCTGCATCTAAAGAATTAATTGGATCTGCATTAAGCACTAAAGTCCCTAACATTGTATCACCAGCCACATTTACAGGTATATAACCTAAAGGTGCAGGTATTGTAGGTTTATTTAATATTTGGTTATTACCACTTGATGAATCCCAATCTGCAGGTTGTTGAACAAGTGGATATCCTGCTCCAATAAGTGTCCAATAAGAAGTGGCAGTTGGTAATAATGAATCATTATTAGCTATACATCTATATACATTTCCTAAATACCAAACAACATCTCCTACTACATATTCATTATTAGTTGCAGATAAATGGTCAGTTTTAAATGGTAAAGCTGAAAGAGGAGTTGGTACAGCATTTGATATACTACCATCAGCCATTAAAAACTCAGTAGAAAGTCCTCCTGATTTTATAAACTTTTGAGCAGTGATTTCTCCTAATTCATTTATACTTGTAAGTGTAGTATATATATCTGTATCTGGATTATAACTTCTATATGTAAATGGAGTTATACCAACAGCATCATTGTCTAATATATCTATACCAGTACTTCCATTATCTAATTCAATATATAAACCTTTTGCATCTGCACCAAGATTTACAGTAATTAAGTTTTCTGTATTTTGTACAATTATAGGATTATTAGTAATATTACCTTCATCAGTAACTGACTGTAAAGTAGGTACAGGGGCATCTTCTGAAGTAATAAATGGATGAGTACCATCTTCACCATCATTAATAAAATCTGAAGTTTTAGTAGGTTTGTTTCTAATAAAAGGTCTTCCTGTAGTAGCATCCCAATCAGATTGTTCTTCTAATAATAAATGTCCTTCTCCTAACTTTTCCCAATAAGCAGTATTAGTAGGAAGGTAAACATTATTATCTACAAGACTCTTGTAAATATCCCCATCTAACCAAACAAAAGAATCTTTAATATAAGGATTTCCAGTAGACACATCATGGTTTATAGACCACTCTGTAGCACTTAAAAAAGGTGCTAAATCTTTCTTTCTTAATAGACATTTTACTTGATCAATTAACCAATTAATGTCTTTTCTTATTTTAAGTAATTCTAACATGGTCTATATTATTTTGTTGATTTAACAAATATTTGTAATCTATATCTTTTATAAAATCTTCTCTATTTTTAGTAAAGTGTTCATTATATGTTTTCAAATTATTACCATAATTAGTGTCTTCTGTATAAAAAACATTATGATGTAAATGTAATAAATCATAGGATAACCTATGAGGAGAGACACCCATTATTGAACACTTATTATAAAAAGCATCATCTTCAGCTCCCCACCCTTTAAATCTTTCATCAAATCCTCCAACTTTATAAAAATTAGAAGAACTTATAATACCAATTCCTCCTGAAGCTGCTTTTAATCCATTTACATCTTTGTCTTGGTTTTGACTAATATTACAATCATCTTCATTTATAAAACGATTAGTTTCTATTTCTGACAGATAGTGCACCTTATTATTGTAAGGAAGTACAAAATGAAAGTCAAAATATTGATAATAATCAGTTATGTTTTCAAGTATGTTTTTATCTATAACACAATCAATATCAGCCATTATAATATAGTCTGTTCTACTTATATTATATCCACTATTGAATAAAAGAGCTTTAGCAAAAAAATTATCCTCTGTTTTAATTTTTAAATATTTTTGAACTTTGTCACTTGTCAATAAAAAATTAGTATTAGTATTTTGTTCAACAACTATTATTTCACAAGATGGAAGATACTTTTTATAATAATTTAGTATAAAATGTAAATTTCTTTCTCGTGATTTATCATTGTTTTTAAATGGTATTATTATACTAAAAGTTTTATCCATCTTATTTTATATTTTTGAAAAATATCCATACACATCATTAGACCATATCATACTTAATTGAGGATACCGTTGAAATACTATTTGTGGTGTTAAATCTGGTTGTTTGTGTTCTTCATGTGGATTTACTAAATGATACCCATTTTCTATGAAGTCTACACCTAACTGAGGATAATTGTAAGGAACTGCTACTAAACAGGCTTTACACTTATCTATAACTAATTTAGCATCATCAATAGTAAGATGTTCTAACACATCTCCTATAATTACAAAATCATATTCTGATACATCATAATTTACAATGTCCCCTATGTATATATTTTTATATTTTTCTTTTAAGTTATATGCATCTACATAACCACTGTAAATTTCTAAACCATCTATGTTATAACCTAATGGTTTTAAATAATCTGAATATGTGCCTACTCCAGGACCTACATCTAATATTTTAGACTCTCTTGTAGTATTTTTTATAATAAAGTCTATTGCTTCTTTTTTTCCAAGATGATATGAATGTGGCACTATTTTATTTTTTAAAATTGATTTTTTCCCTGTTTCTTGAACTTCTTTCCAATAATATGAACTTGCTCTGTTTTCATCTATTTGAAGTGTGTCATCATAAGGTAATCTGTTTATATAATTTGCTTTATAAAAAAGACTTACATCATTTTCAGAGACTCCTGCATTATGTAGTATAAAATACTTTTCTACTGAAGAAATGGAATCTGTACTCCAACCAAAATCTAATCTAGAATCTACTTTTGTTTCATAACCTTTTAACCAAATGTTCCAAAGTAAAGACCACATACCTGCTGTCCATTTTTGAATTGAATAGTCTCCTTCATATTTTTTAATGTGGAGATGTTCTGTATTACAAAAGTAAGAATAAAGTTTGACACTATCACTCTCTATTTTATCCCAAAATTCAAAAGATTCTCCTATAGTAATATATTGAGCTCCTCCTGAATTACTGTTTAATAGTTTAGGTATTAGTTTATCTATACCTACAATGTCACACATTTCTTCATAAATATGATTACCTTTTTGTTGTATGTAATCATAATTAATATAAGAGTTAGTATTACTTAGATACCATATCTTTCCTGACATTGCCCAATCTACTTCAGGAGGCCTTGTAAATATTATGTCACAATCATGTAAAAACAATCTTTGACCTGTGAGGTCTGGATTTGCTTTCATGTGATTACTCATAAGATTAAAGTAAATAGAAGGAACATAACTCTTATCTACTCTAGTATCATTGTAAAAAAAGAACCTAACTGTATTATAGTGATTTTGTAGTTTTCTCCAATTTTCAGGGACTACATTATTATCTATTGCACAAAGGATGTCAATCTTATTAGGATTGACACCATGTTTTTTAAAGTTATTTATTACTACCTCAACCTGCCAAGTATAAAAATCATTTGCAGGTTGAGCACATATATATCTCATTATACATTAATTGTTAAACAATCTGCAGGATAAAAATTAATTATTTGTCCTATACTGTTTATTTGAATAGTTGATTCAAGTCCTGGTGTAATTACAATATAATCAGTTATAACATAATATAAAGCAGGATTACCAACAAAAGGAGTTCCATTACTATTATAAACTATATTTCCAGGGTCAAGAGAAGGTAAACTATAAACTGTTTGAGGAGTACCTGAACCTCCTGACTGTCCTCCATTTGCAACATAGTTTTGACAAGCCAGTAAAGCACTAGTATATCCTTGAGTTATAGTGTACATATTGACTCCTCCAGGTAAAGGATTAGTGGTAGTAGTTGATGATGTAGTACTACTAGTAGTTGAAGTAGTTGTAGTTTCACAAATAGTTAATCCACTAATTACTCCTACTGTACTAACATTAAATGTGTATCTTACAGAATTAAATATTCCAGTAAAATTTATAGTGTTATAACCATTTATAGGTATAGTTTTTGCTTGGTCTTCATAAACAATATTGCCATTTTGTAAAGCAAAATTTTGAGTTGTTTGACCTACATAATAAGTGTATTCAGATACAAAAGTTCCACTACAACTTAATCCTACAGATACCTCTAATACATCACTAAAAGGAACTGTAGTTGTACTAGTAGTTGTACTTGTAGTAGTTGGCAAAGTAGTACTTGTAGTACTAGTACTTGTAGTACTAGTACTTGTAGTTGTAGTTGGTAAAGTAGTAGAAGTTGAAGTAGAAGTAGAAGTAGTACTTGTTGTAGTTAATCCACTTATTGCTAAATCTACTTGATTATCACAAACTCCTGTAGCTTGTACTCTTATTATAGTTGCATTATCAGGAACTGCAAGTAAAGAATACCCTGCTAATAGTTGTGCTTTTGTAATTCCTGTTACAAGAGGAGTACTATAATTTATATTAGAAAATAAATTAAATAGTGTGGTACTTGTACCTGCTACTGATAATTGGACTGTTATTGTCATGATTATATTTATTTTATATTATTATTTTATTATAATTGATTTTTTATATTATACAAGTTGTGTAACTGCGTTTACTTCATATAGATACATTGATGGATCAATAGCATACCAAGTTCCTATTGTTACAGGAATTTGTGTACTAACAAAACTACCTGTAACAGTTTGTGTTTCTACAGTAGTATAACTTGAGACAGCTCTTAAAGTTCTTTGTAAATCTATTGTAAGCTGAACAGTACCTCCACCACCAGGAATTTGTGGACCTGAGTTAGCTATTATTTGAATTTCATCACCTACCTGTAAATTATCTGGATATATATTACTAATTGAATTTAATCCATTATAATATTCAGTAGTTGATACTCCAAAATCTTGTTGTGCTGCAGCAACATCATATGTTATAACACCATTTCTTCTACGATTTATTTTAAAGTTTATAGCTGTATATGTACCAACAACAGCGTGCCAATATAAAGCTACCCCTGGTGCAATATCTGGAGCAGCAGTAGTTGTACTAGTTGTACTAGTTGTTGTTGTAGTAGGTGCTGCTGTTGTTGTTGATGTACTAGTGCTAGTAGATGTTGATGTACTACTTGATGTTGATGTACTACTTGATGTAGTAGGTTGAGTTGTAGTACTAGTACTAGTTGTAGAAGTACTTGTAGTAGTTGGTAATACAGTTGCAGTTCCTATTATAAGACAAGGATTTACAGTAGTTGTTGTTGTAGGAGAAAAAGTTGCTGTACCTATTATTAAACAAGGATTTATTGTAGTAGTGCTAGTACTTGTACTTGTTGTTGTAGGAGGTAAAGTAGTAGTAGTTGTTGTAGTCATGTACAAAGGATCTGTAGGTATAATACCTATTCTTCTTATACATGAACCTATCTTATCAAACTTATACTTACTTGTAATATAATTTTTTTCTTCTTGACTTGCCACTAAAAATTTATCTTGATAATAGAAACTTAAATAGTAAGAACTAATAATAGTTAACATAGTTTCTTTAGTCTCAACATTTCCATATACTTTTTCATGTAGTAAACTACAAAGTATTTCTTCACTATAAAGACAAATATTATCTTGAGTAATTTGGTTCATATACCCTTGATATATAGGGTAGTTGACTGTACTAAAAGCTTGAGCTTTCATAAATGTACCAAGATAATCTTCACATTGGTTACATTCTTCGCACTCTTTACACTGACTACATCCACATGTAATTTGTTCTACCATAGAAATAAAAGAGGTCAGCAAATTATTATAATACTTAATAATAAAAGGAATTCCTGTTTCTGTAGAAGATTCTAAATAAACAGAATAAACATTATCTGTTGCAAAACTTAAAGTTACTGTTTGATTAGGTATAATTAATCCTGTTTTTATTTCAGTAGTTGCTTCACAAGTTACAGTACTTATATGGTAAGTAAGGTCTACTGTCCCATTATTTTTAAGTGTGTAAGTGTCTTTGTATTTTAAGTATGTGTAATTCAAAGCCATGAGAAAGTGTTTTAAGTGTCAAATATACAAAATAAAAAAACATCTCTATAAAAATAGAGATGTTTTATTAAATAGCTTTATTTTAATCCTTTTTCTGATTAAACAGTCAAAGGCTTATTATTAATAAAAGCAGTCAAGAAGTTTGTAATAGAAGTACTTAAGGTACAATCATCACATGGGTATGCAAAAACTGTACTTAAAGTATTACTATACTCTTTCCATCCTGATTCAGAAGTCTGATTATATTCCAAAATAATTTGGTCATAATTAGTATTCTTATCAGACAAGTACACAATGTTACCATAAGCTGTACCTGTTACTTGTGACAATTTGTAAGGCCCTGAACCTGACCATCCTGAAGCATGGTATTCTTTTTGTAAAATATTGTTACCAGTACCTTCTGCATACACAGGGTATTCATTGATAGTAGTTGCACCTGAACATCCAAAACCTTCAATCAAAGAAACAATAAGAACTGTTTCCAATAATTTGTAGTATTGTAAGTTTACTTGGCAAAAAGAACCAATAGAAAGTGGTTGACTAACTAATTGAAAGTCAGCATAAACTTTAGCAGCTTCTAAAGCAGTTGTATTAAATACAATTAATCTCTCAACATCAGCAGCAAGCATAACTTGACCAATAGAATAATTTTGAGAAGTTCCATGAGTAGCAATAGTCAAAGCTTGTCTTGCAACAGGCTGAGCTATAACTAACTGAGACTCATCATTATTAATAGTAGCAACGAATTGTTGAGTTAATATGTTAGCATCTAAAGAACCACATCCTTCAGCACAATCATCACAACAAGGAGTTGTAACCATATAAGCTTTACTGAATTGGTTATAACCTTGTATTCTGCTAATTTTTGAATTACGAAATTCAATTCTAACACCATACTCAGTATCACACTGTGCTTTGTAACTTCCTACAGTTACTGTCATAGGAGCTCCTGTTGAACAAAGTTTTTCAGTATAACCTACTACACCTTGTCTTTGAATAAGCTGACCTGCAGAAGTTCTGTAGTCAGTTGTTCCTGCAGAAGTTGTGTAAGCTAAAGCAAAGAAAACTTCTTTAGGCATTGGGCTTGTAAAAGCATTTACAGCTAAGTTTGTAGCTGCATCAAATGCACCTAATTGACCTACAGCTAAATCATCTACAGATACTCCTGTTCCAGGAGCTAAAAGTGTACAGTTAGTTACTGGTAACACTTTAAAAACGTCATTGTTACGATTACTCATAATTTCTATTTTTTTTTAATTAAACAATTTGATTAAAACCTAACTTACCGATTTTAGTCTGTAAGTCTGAAGTTTGCACTTCACTTGCAGCAAGCATTACTGCTATATCAACAATTTCCCTATGGGTGTGGTCTGGGAGATCACAATTCACAGTACCTGTTAAGGTAACACCTGAGGGATGAGCATATCCTAATGTTCCAAAATCTTGAGCATTGTGAACATAGGCTGGTTTGCGTATATAAGACAACTTTGCTTCATTTATTGTAAAAGTACCATCTGTATAACATTGGATACCTTGTAATTCATAAACTCCATTAATTTCTCTCCATTCAAAAGAACTATTATAAAATTGACTTTCTTCAAACAAATCATTATGTTCTCTTAAATAAAGGACTGCTTCTTTATCTTTACAAACTCCTTTTGATAACTTTAATCTTCCTCTTACAAAGTATAAATAGTTAGTAGGTAAAGTAATAACATTATTTGTTACTGTAATCCAAGTTCCTCCAACAACAAGAGTTTTAATATCTTCAACTATTCTTTGTGTTGTTTCAAAACCAAGACCATTATTAACTTTAGGTTGTGCAACTCTTTTAATAAACAGTTCAATAGCTTCATTAAGAAGCCAATCAATTTCAGGGACTAATAGTCCTTTATTTTTTTGACTGTCTATTTTATTAAACTTCTGTTTGAAGTCATAGTGCATTTCCTTAGTTGTCATAACTCTTAGTTATTAATTTTAGATAATATTAAAAGTTTAATATCCTGGTTTTCTTCTTTTGAAAGATATTCAGCAACTTCTATTTCATCAATTCCTAGTGGAGAATCCATGTGGAATATTCTTTGTCCTTCTCTTCTTAATACTGACTTCTGAAGTGCTTCTAAAACAAGAGCATGTGATGCTGTTTGTTTTTTATCCATATTCAAAAATCTTAAAAACTCTCCTGCATCTTTAACAATAATTTTATCAAGTTCTACAGCTACAAAATCTGCTGACTGATTCTTCATATTCTTACCACCTAATACAAGTATTAATTGTACTTTCCTATCTAATGATAATTTAGAAGCTTCAATGATAGCTGTATTTTTTTGTTCTACTTTACTTGCTAATACTGAGGCTTGTTCTGCTTCATCAAAAATAACATGAGTAGCTTCTGGCCACATACCTAGATCATATTCTGCCATTGAATTGGCAACATACTTACTAGCTTTCATTATTTTAACTTTAATAAACTCTAGAGGATTAGCATTGTCAAAGAACATGGTATTGTTTTCTAGTTTTATAATTGCCATTCCTGAATCCCAAAATGGATGAGGAGCTTCTGAATTATAATGTGGAGATAAATCATAGTTTATTCCCTTTTTAGCTAACTCTTTAATGTCAGCTTCTGATAGCCCTGTAGCATACCTCATTGTAGTAGCATCTACTAAAGCTTGAATTTTTTTAGGTCTTGTGAAAGACTCTTGACCTGTTTTGTTGTGCCATCTTTTTGACTCAATAGGTCTGATTTCAACTTTTACTGAACTCATAATTTTCAATATTTATAATGAACTTAAGGAAATCCTTTTTCCCTTTACCACCAAAAGCTCCCTGTTACAGGAGCTTATTAGTAGATAATACAATATTATTTTCTTGGTCTTGACATTGGTTTTGGTTTCCCAGTACCACCTGATTTAGGTTTGCACAAACCAGCTTTAGCCGCTTTCATCTTAGTTACGAGATAAGATTAATTCACCACATTTAGTAATGTCATGGATATGGATACCACATGATTTTTCAACATGCATTTCATAGTAAGAACCAGAGTGTGCAGAAGAACCACCATTTTTAGGGCCATAAGGACCATACATACCTTCAACATAAGTAAAGGCAAAACCATCTTTCTTGTTCATGATTTTAATGTTAGAGTTTTTAGCTTCTCCTGAGAAATCTAAGAATGTAATTCTTTGAGACTCAATTGGGAAACCTGTAACTTCATCAATTTCAAAGTTAATCTCTCTATCATCATAAAGAGGATTGTGAATTAACTCAAGAGATGCACCATTTGCCATGTTATATTTCACAAATTGGTAACCTGCTTCAAGTGCATTAGTGTGTATTGAACTAGCTACTTTATTAGTATATACTTCAACATTTTTAATGAAACCTGATTTGTTTTGCCAATCTTGGATAGCTCTGTGGAATTGTAACATACCATACTCTCCTGTGAAACCTTTAACTTGTCTTCCTGCTCCAGGTTTAACTCTAGAGTAGAAAATATCTTGCAAGTACTCTTCAATTAACTTAGCAGTTAAGTGAGAATATCTGTGTTGATGAGAATCTTCCAATTGCTCTTGGATTCCAGGACCCATTCTTACTGGTCTACCATTAGCTCCTAATACAGTGTCTGCAGATCTTGAATACCAATATCCACGTTCTACTTCTCTGTACCATTGTTGCCAATATTCAACTTCAGCATAACGCATCCATGAATTGTGATAAGCACCTTTAGAATCAGGAATAGCTACAGCCA
>Ga0209442_1000689_pt1 | contig 19676 bp, 27 predicted proteins | sample LauGreSBDMM110DD_2_FD_187565 | JGI IMG/M metagenome (GOLD analysis project Ga0209442, IMG submission 187565) | Freshwater lake microbial communities from Lake Michigan, USA - Sp13.BD.MM110.DD (SPAdes) (version 2) | ecosystem: Environmental > Aquatic > Freshwater > Lake | place: Lake Michigan...
GCAGGTCGGCTTGTGCCTTCAGAGCACTCACATATGTCATGAGAAAGACCCGTTTGAGCGTGAGAAAGGGGCTGGCTGGAGGATTGTTTGCGAAGTTTTCTATCCAAGATTTATGGGGTGTAATGAGGCTATGAACCAGACAACAGGAGGCTTTTCTAGCCAAGGTTTGGCACTTGAGGGGCAAACCCTAGAGCTTGAATCTCTTTCACAAAAAGATGCGATTGAAATCGGTGAGATCGCTTTAGATCTTGGCTTCGAGCGCGGGTTAGCAATTGCAATTGAGGTTCGGCTCAAGGACTGGGTTGTATTTCATGCATCACTTCCTGGATCAACACCAGAAAACGATGAGTGGATTGCGCGTAAGGCACGAGTTGTTCTTGCAACTGGAAACTCAACAATCTTTGAAAGAGTTTTAGCAGAAGAGCAGGGCATCGATTGGTATGAGGCCAAAGGCCTACCAGAGAAGACACATGCAATTCATGGAGGAGGCCTGCCACTCAATGTGAAAGGCTTTGGCTGCATGGGTGTTTTGTTGATTAGTGGCCTGCCACAGATTCAAGATCATTTATTGGGCGTTGAGGTATTAACTGAGTTTTTAGCACGCAAAGGTGAGTTAATTTGAAGATCAACGTGGTGTTTGAATGAGCATCTGGGTCTGTGGTGAAGTTTTAATTGATGTTCTACCAACAGGTCCTGTTGTTGGTGGTGGACCTGCCAATACAGCCAAAGCGCTAGCGCGCTTGGGCTATGGCGTGGATTTTATCGGTGGCATCTCAACTGATTCATATGGGCAGATGGCAAGAAAAGATCTTGCACGAGATGGCGTTGGAGTTACATTGGCCCACGAAAGTAGTAAACCCACCTGTACTGCAACTGTGAAGTTAGATCAGGCTGGCTCTGCAACATATGCCTTTGTTATCGATGCAACTGCAACTTTTGAATTCTCTCCATCATGGCTGCCAGATCCAGAAAGGCTAAAGCCAAGCGTTTTACAGATTGGAACCCTTGCAACGGTTGTGGAGCCAGGTGCTTCAGTTTTGTATGAATGGGCAGTTAAATGCGCAGAGTTTGCACCGATCGTCTTTGATCCCAATGTGCGGCCTTCTTTTCTCGCCGATCGTAAAAAGTACTGCCAGGCCCTTGAAAAATGGGTGGGGATCTCATCCGTGGTCAAACTTTCTGATGAAGATCTTGTCTGGTTATATCCAGATGAATCGATGGATGAAGTGGCACATCGCTGGATTGCAGGGGGAACATCCCTTGTTGTTATTACGCGTGGTGCTCATGGTCTTATCGGGTTTACCCAAGGGGCAAGTGAAGAGGTGGAAGCTGCCAGAGTTGATGTTGTTGATACCGTGGGTGCTGGCGACACCGTGGGTGCAATAATCGTTGAGGCAGTTGCTCAATACTCTGTGGCAGGTGTTACTGGGCAGGTATTAAATAAGGTTTTGCATAGAGCAGCAGTTGCTGCAGGTATTACAGTCTCACGTGCTGGTGCTCAGCCTCCACGGATGCACGAACTAGTAGAAGCGTTGGAAAGATAATGCAGTTTATTGATGATGCAGAGTTTCAGATTGCAATCGATGACGATAATGGTGCGCGCATCACATCACTTAAATGGCGTGAAAATGAGTTCGCAGTTCCTTTTAGAGGACAGGTTCACACCTCTGGTTGGTATTCCATGGCGCCTTGGGCTGGACGGATAAAAGAAGGTTTAATAAAAAATAAAAACGGTGAACTGATTCAACTGCCAGCAACTATTGATCCACCCCATGCATTACATGGTTTTGGTTTAATCTCATCTTGGCAAGAGATTGGCCCTGGCAGGTCTCTGCTTCATTTGCCATCACCATATGGGGATGCAACTGTTGAACAGAGAATTGAAGTATTAGATGATGCAATTCGTTGGTCACTTGAATACGATGCAAATGGCTGCGAACTACCGGCATGGCTTGGTTTTAATCCCTGGTTTGCTCGGGATTTAGAACGTGGTGGCAGCGCAGAGATTGAGTTTGAAGCAACGCAGATGTTGCTGCGTGGTGGTGATGGTCTGCCAACTGGTGAGTTAGTAAAGCCAACACAACAGCCTTGGGATGATGCCTTTACGGGCATTAAAGGCACCCCTGGCGTTGTTTGGGAAGATGTTGCCAGAATATCTATCGAATCAGATGCACCATGGTGGATTGTCAATACCGAAGATTCAGATGGCATCTGCATAACGCCACAAACGGCGCCCCCTGATGCACAAAACTTAGGCATTACCGGTGAAGATTACATAGAGGCACTTTTTGTATTTGAATCCTTAGAGTAATAATCAAATACAAATTGCTAGGATGCACACATGATTAATCGCGATCGTTTATCACAACTGCGCGCTATTGAAGATGAGCGTTTTTTAAAACTACATCCAAAAAGTGGAGAGATGTTTAAAGCTGGGCAAGTAAATATGCCTGGGGGTGTCCCGATGTCATGGATGGCTAAGTGGCCAGGTGCTTATCCAATCTTTATTGATCAAGCAAAAGGTGCCAGCTTTAGCGATGTTGATGGCAATACATATATAGATTTTTGTTTGGGTGATACAGGATCAATGACAGGTCACTCACCTGATGCAACTGTTACGGCAATCCGTGAGCAGGCAGGTAGAGGTATTACTTCAATGCTGCCAACGGCCGATGCGGCAATAGTCTCTGGTGAATTAGCGAGCAGATTTGGATTGCCGCTCTGGCAGTTCACGGTCTCTGCAACAGATGCTAACCGTCACGTTATCCGCTACTCACGTTTAATTACTGGGCGATCAAAGATTGTTGTTATCGATCGTTGCTATCACGGCTCTGTTGATGAAACCTTTGCAACCATAGATAAAAAGGGCAAAACAGTTGCTCGCGAAGGAAACATCGGTAAGCCAGTTGAATTAGATCAGACCACACGGGTTGTGGAGTTCAATGACATTAAAGGGATGAAAAAGGCATTAGCCCACGGTGATGTTGCGGCCATTTTGATGGAGCCTGCAATGACAAATGTTGGAATTGTCTTGCCCCAGGCTGGTTACTTAGAGGTAGTACAGGAGTTAGCAAAAAAACACGGCACAATTTTGATTATCGATGAAACACACACGATCTCTGTTGGCCCTGGTGGAATGACTGCAGATCGAGAATTAAAGCCAGACTTTTTAACTATAGGTAAAGCAATCGGTGGCGGTATACCAACTGGAACATTTGGAATGACATCTGCAATAGCTGAAAAGATTAAATCAATGGTGGAGTTAGAGATTATTGATACAGGCGGCGTTGGTGGCACATTAGCTGGCAATGCTCTTTCATTGGCTGCGATGCGAGCAACATTGACTCAGGTTTTAACCCAGAAAAACTTTGATCACATGATCAAACTAGGAACCAGATGGGCAGATGGGGTAGATACGGCGATCAGTGAGTTTGATCTGCCATGGAGCTGTAATCGCTTAGGCGCCCGCGCCGAATACATATTTGGCCAGACCGCACCAGTAACTGGCGCCGATGCCAATAAAGCAGGTGATTTTGAGTTAGAGCAGTACATACATCTGCGCATGCTAAACGACGGCTTTTTAATTACACCTTTTCACAACATGGCTTTGATGTGCCCAGATACAACTGCTGCAGATGTTGATGCACACACAAGAGCTTTTAATAAGATGTGTGCGGAGTTAGTTAAAGCCTAGAGAGCTGTAGAGTTTTAAGCCTCTTTCATTATCTGCATCAACATATAAAATCGCATGCTTGAGGCCCTTATTTACAAAGTAGTTGATAGAGGCAATCGATAGGGCACGTGCTATACCTTTGCCTGCGTAATCTGGATGTGTGCCAACAACAAATAACTCTCCGGCCGGATCTTGATTAGTTAGGTCCTGATGGATTTTTGTCCAAACAAATCCGTTGACCATTCCATTTTGTGTTGAAAGAAAGAAACCCTGTGGATCAAACCAAGGCTCTTGCATGCGATTTTCTAGATCTTCCATAGCCCAGTTGCCTTGATCTGGGTGGTGAGAAAAAACTAAGTTATTTAGATTCAACCACTCTTGTTTGTGGCGAGCAGGGTTAAATGTTTCTATTGTGTAGTCGTGAACCGATTGTTGCAAAGTCTGCACATCTAAATCTCGGTGAAGTTTTAGGATGTGTCGCATTTTTATGCATCTACAGTGAAGCGGTAGCCAACATTTCTGACTGTGCCGATGATTGCTTCAAACTCAGGACCAAGTTTGGAACGAAGTCTACGAACATGAACATCGACGGTGCGCGTTCCACCAAAGTAGTCATAGCCCCAAATCTCTTGCAGTAACTGCGCACGGGTAAATACCCGACCTGGATGCTGTGCTAAATATTTGAGTAGTTCAAACTCTTTAAAAGTTAAATCTAAAACATCGCCTCTAAGTCGTGCTGTGTAGGTAGCTTCATCAATGGTTACTTCACCAACACGAATCTCGCCATGATGAGGATCTGATGCAACTAGTTCGATTGCATGCTTTCCCAGCACCATACGAATACGTGTATCAACTTCTGCAGGACCAGCAGTATCTAAGATGACATCATCAATACCCCAGTCAGCATTAATTGCAGCTAGGCCGCCTTCAGTTGTGATTGCAACGATAGGGCAACCAACACCGGTAGTAGTTAAAAGTTTGGTTAAGGATTTAGCAGCCGGTAGTTCACGGCGAGCATCGATAAATAAAACATCAAACTCTGGAACATCTATAAGCACACTTGCTTCGGCAGGCAAGATTCGCACTTGATGTTGCAGCAAGCCAAGTGCTGGAAGCACTTCTGCGCTGGCACCAAGCGTGTTCGTAAGTAGCAGAACTCTGGCCATTGGGACAGACTACTCCCGTGAAATCATTGCTTCCAATCGCTATCGTGCTAATTCTTAGTACGGTCTATGGCATTTGGTATCAGCGCACACGTGGACGAGTTGTTGTTAGGGGCGGTAAAGATAAAGCCGGCCTGATCACCGCCCAGATGATTGGCGCAGAGCTAGGCCCTCGCGTAACAGTGGTTCAGTTCTCTTCGGCCTTTTGCACGCCATGTCGTGCAACGAGAGCATTGATCAGTGATGTCACAGCCAGTATGGATGATGTGAGATATGTAGAGATCGATGCCGAAGACCAACTGGAGTTAGTGCGCAAGTTAGATATTCGAAGTACTCCGACCACCTTGTTTGTAGATAGGAACGGCCATGAAGTTGGCCGAGCAATGGGTGCTCCTAAGCGTGCACAGGTGCTGACTGCAATAGGTGCAATCCAATAGTTGCGAATTATTTGCAACTCGCAATTAGTTAGCCCTACATTTACCATTAAGCCATGTTGTTAGCAGCTATTAAGCGTCGCGTGATTGATTATGGTCGCCTTGCTGCATCTTTGTGTCTTGCTTAATTGTTTCTTCATTTAACAATTAATCCAACGAGCAAAGGAAAACAAATGGTTCAAGATACAAATACTTTAAAGGCAGCTCCAACAATTATTGATGCACGTGGTCCACGATTTGGCGCAGTCATAACAAGTATCGTTTTAGCAACTGCCTTAGCCACAAACAACGTCTGGGTAATTGTTGCCCAAGCAATTGTTTTTGCAATCGGTGCAGTTAAGGGACCTCAGTTCACACCCTATGCATTTATATTTAAAAATATTGTAAAACCGAGATTGAAAAAATCTGGTGCTACAGAAGATGTGCGCCCACCACAGTTTGCACAAACTGTCGGTCTGCTCTTTGCATTAACTGCAGCAGCCGGATCATTTGCTGGCTTAGATCTAGTCTTTACAATTGCTGTGGCCTTTGCATTAGGCGCAGCTTTTCTAAATGCAGCCTTTAATTTCTGCCTTGGCTGCGAAATCTATCTCCTCTTACTTCGAGCTCGTTCAAAGTAAGAGGGTAGAATCCTCGTATGGCTGAAAAACATGAACTCCATCAAAAAGGATTGCGTCTTACCCCGCAGCGCGAATTAGTTTTATCTGCCGTTCGCTCCCTTGGCCATGCAACACCAGAAGAGGTTGCAGAAAAAGTCCGTTCAACCCATCCTGGAATTAATCTTTCAACGGTCTATCGCAATCTAGAAACATTAGAAAACGTTGGCCTTGTGCAGCACACACACTTAGGTCATGGCGGTGCCACCTATCACGCAGCTGAAGAGTTAACACATCTCCACCTTGTCTGTGGAACATGCGGATCTGTTGGAGATGCACCTATTGATACTGCTGCAAACTTTGTAAATGCATTAGCCGATGACTTTGGCTTTAAGACAGATGTAACGCACTTTGCGATCTATGGCACCTGTGCTGCATGCGTAAAGCCAGCGACAAAATAAGCCTGCATTAAGGATTGTCAACGAACACGGTAGATTAGGAACATGAGCGCGGTTCTAGTTGAAGATGGTCCCGATAAAGGTGCTGTATGGCATTTTGGTGAACCAGTTAAAGAACAACGCGCCCTCGAAGCTGGAACTGCGTGGGCAGATCTTTCCCATTACAACATCGTTGCAATTACTGGTCTTGATCGCTTGCAGTGGTTACATGATCTAACAACTCAGTTTGTTAGCGATTTAGCACCGGGTCTCTGGAAATCAGACATGATCTTGGATGCACGTGGACATATTGAGTTTCAGTTTAATATCGTCGATGATGGGCAGACTTCTTTTCTCGTTTTAGATCCTGGCTACATCGACCAGTTAATTGAGTATCTAACAAAGATGAAGTTCATGTTGCGTGTTGATGTGCGAGATGCCAGCAGTGAGTTCGCTGTCCTTCGTGCACCTGGAATGCCAAATGAGATCGGTGGTCCATTTGCATTAGTACCTAGAGCAGAAGTAGAAGAGATGAAAAAGACTTTTGGTGGCGTTGCAACACAGGTTGGAACATGGGCGCTGGATGCAGAGCGCGTTGCAGCAGGGCGACCACGTATTGGATTTGAAACAGACCATAAATCAATTCCAAATGAGATCGGTGTTTTAAATGGCGCCGTGCACATGAAAAAAGGGTGCTATCGCGGGCAAGAGACAGTTGCAAAGATATATAACTTAGGTAATCCTCCGCGTCGAATAGTTATGTTGCATCTTGATGGAAGTGATGTTGGCTTTCCTGCAACTGGCACTGCTATTGAAAATGATGGGGTTAAAGTTGGATTTATCGGCACCGTTGCCCGTCACCATGAACTTGGGACAATAGCTTTGGCAATTGTTAAACGAAATACGCCAACTGATGCAACGCTAACTATCGATGGCATTCCTGCCTCACAGCAGGTGATTGTTTAACCGCTATCCTTAAACCATGGAGTTGTTTACATCTATCATCCTTGGCTTAGTGGCCATCGCAATAGGTGTGGTGCTCATCGTTTTTGCATTTACAGGTCGCCAATCACAAGCGCGACGAAACGGTAACTGGAGGCAACGTAGGTAATGGTTTTTCAAATCCCTGAAGGTTTACATCAAGAACTCAATCCATTGGCCTGGATGGTGGGAACATGGCGCGGAAAAGGTCGTGGTGAGTATCCAAATATCGAACCATTTGAGTTTGCACAAGAAGTTGTCTTTAACCATGATGGGCGCAATTTCCTTAATTACTTTTCGCGTTCATGGATTATCGATGCCGATGGTGAAATCGTTAGACCAGCTGCCTCTGAAGTCGGTTTTTGGCGCGTACAACCCAATAACATTTTAGAAGTTGTCATCTCACACAACACAGGAATAAGTGAAGGCTGGGTTGGAACATATGACGGGCCAAAGATTCAATTAGTTTTAGATCGTGGCTATGCAGCCCCTTCTGCAAAAGTTGTTTCAGAAGGAATCCGTTTATACGGTCTTGTTGCAGGCGAGCTTTTCTTTGCCTATGACATGGCTGCCGAAGGTAGTGAGATACAAGCTCACATCTGGTCATCACTTGAGCGCCAAAGTGAATAAGTAATGCTGGGCGAAGTTCTAGCGGAAGTTACTCGAAGCGGTATTGTTGAATCTGTTCACGCCGGTCACCTTGTTGTTCTTGCTGCCGATGGATCTATTGAATTTCAAAAAGGTGATCCAAGCTTAAATGTTTACTCCCGTTCATCGTTAAAATCTATTCAAGCATCTGCCATGGTTCGTGCAGGTTTAGATTTAGAGCCACGTTTATTGGCGTTGGTCTGTGCATCCCATGCTGGGACACCCATGCATCAAAACGGTGCCTTAGAGATATTGGCTAAAGCAGGTCTTGATCAAGGGGCGTTGCAATGCATGATCGATCGCCCGCTAGATGAAGAGCTTAGAAGAACTGGCGAGCCAACAAGACTTGCAATGAACTGCAGCGGCAAGCACTCTGGAATGCTTTTGACCTGTGTAATTAATGGTTGGCCAACGCAAAACTATTTGGATCCAGCCCACCCGCTTCAACAGTTGATTAAAAAAGAAGTAGAAACAATGAGCGGTGAGCCAGTTGCGCTAACAAGTGTTGATGGATGCGGAGCGCCGCTATTTCTCTTCTCTCTCTTAGGGCTAGCAAGAGCGATACAGAACCTAACGTTGAGCCCCGATCCCATTCATCAAAGCGTAATTAATGCTTGTCGCAGTTTTCCTGAGATGGTCTCTGGTCCAGGTCGTCTGGCTACTTATATGATGCAAAACGTCGATGGTCTGTTTATGAAAGATGGGGCAGAGGCGGTCAACATTGCATCTTTATCTGATGGCCGCAGTTTTGCAATAAAAATCAGTGATGGAAGTATGCGAGCAATGCCAGCTATCTCTGCAGCGTTAATAAAGCGCTGGGGCTTTGATGCCAAGGAGAAAGTTGAAAATATCTATGGTGGAGGCGTTGAAATCGGCCTCATTCGCGCAACGCTGTAAGTACGCGTACCCTTAAATCCTATGGCTGGCCGTATTGCAACATTAATGGTGCACACATCACCCCTGGATCAACCAGGTATTGGTGATGCAGGCGGCATGAACATTTATGTTCTGGAATCTGCCGAACGCATGGCAGCGATGGGTGTTAGCGTAGATATTTTTACACGCCGCACAGATCCAGATGCACCAGAGATCGTAGAGATCTCACCTGGGGTTCGAGTGCGCCACTTTGATTGCGGTCATGGCCAGTTAACAAAAGAACAGTTGCCTGCACATATTGCAGGTCTATCTAGGGCATTTTTGCAGATCGTGAAAAAAGAAAAATACGATGTTATCCATTCACATTACTGGCTTTCTGGAAAAGTTGCGATGCCGGCTGCTAAAGAGTTAGCAATTCCTTTAGTGCACACAATGCACACGATGGCGCGTGTGAAAAACTTGAACTTGGCAGAGGGTGAATCACCAGAGCCAATGATCCGTGTGCAGGGAGAGACTCAAGTTGCCCAAGCTGCAGATGCTCTAATTGCAAATACTGATGCTGAGGCTGCAAGTCTTGTCACTTTGTATGATGCCTGCCCAGACATAGTCCATGTTGTTACTCCGGGTGTGAACCTTCATGTATTTACTCCTGGCGATGGCAGAAGCGCAGCACGTACTGCTGTTGGCCTGCCGCAAGAGGCCTTAGTTGTAACTTTTGTTGGTCGCATACAGCCACATAAAGGCCCTGAGGTTTTAGTTCGTGCAGTAAGTGAAATGGTGAAGCATTCACCAACCTTGCGCCATAAGTTGATCGTAAACATTATGGGCGGTGCATCTGGTGCTAACACCGAAGAAGTTGATCGCCTAAAAGAGCTTACAACGTGGTTAGAACTAGATGATGTAGTCAGGTTTGCACCACCTGTTGAAAGAGAGAGTTTGCCTGCCTGGTATCGCGCTGCAGATTTAGTATGTGTACCAAGTTATAGCGAGAGTTTTGGTTTAGTTGCGCTAGAGGCACAAGCCTGTGGCACACCAGTTGTTGCAACTGCAGTGGGTGGTTTGCGAACTGCCGTTGCAGATGGTTTTTCTGGAGTATTAGTTGATGGCCATGAACCAAAAGCATGGTCATCTGTTATTACTCGCCTCCTGCAAGAGCCACAGCGCCGTGTGCTGCTTTCTATGGGCGCTATCGAACACGCTTCACACTTTGGTTGGGATAGCACAGCCCGTGGAACGCTAGATATTTATGATCAGGTCATTGGAACTGCAAGTAAGTCATTGGAGGCGTAAATGGCCTCGATAGATCCACGCATTACCGTTGAAGAGTTTTTAGACTCTCATGATCTGGAGTATGAGAGAAAAGATGCCAACACATTTTTAGTCAGTTTGCCAGGTGAGAAGAAGTTGCAGACACACTGTGCTCTCATTGTTGGTGATCATTCCTTAAGCATTAACGCATTTGTCATTAGAAAGCCAGATGATAATGAGGCAGCTGTTCACTCCTGGTGTATGACAAAAAATGCATCGATGTATGGCATCGCCTTTGCAATCAACGAGCTAGGCGATATTTTTCTAGTCGGCCGTCTGCCTTTGTTTGCAGTCACTGATTTAGAGCTAGATCGTTTGATTGGCTCTGTTTTGCAGTACAGCGACAACTCTTTTAATCCCCTACTAGAGCTTGGATTTGCCAATGCAATTCGCCGTGAGTGGGCTTGGCGAGTATCTCGCGGGGAATCGCTATCAAACTTAGATGCCTTTAAGCATTTGGTTTAGACTGGCACCATGAGCAACTTCGAATTAATTCTTCTTCGACATGGTGAGTCCGAATGGAACGCCAAAAACCTTTTTACAGGTTGGGTCGATGTTCGACTCTCATCAAAGGGTGAAGAAGAAGCTCGCCGTGGCGGAAAGTTGTTGGCAGAGCGCGGCCTATTGCCTGATCTTGTGCACACATCGCTATTGCGACGGGCTATTCACACCGCACAGTTAGCCTTAGATGAATGTGATCGCAGTTGGATACCAGTCAGACGATCCTGGCGATTAAATGAGCGTCACTATGGCGCCCTGCAGGGCAAAGACAAGGCCCAAACATTGGCACAGTATGGCGAGGAACAGTTTGCACTCTGGCGCCGCAGCTTTGATGTGCCGCCACCTGCCATTGATGACAACGACGAATTTAGCCAGGCAAAAGATGTGCGTTATGCAGATCTTGGTCCATTGGCACCAAAAACAGAGTGTTTAAAAGATGTTATTGAGCGGATGCTGCCCTATTGGCACGAGTCAATTGTTCCAGAGTTAAAAGATGGCAAGCGCGTACTTGTTACAGCACATGGAAACTCACTGCGTGCTTTAGTTAAACACCTAGATGGCATATCAGATGCGGATATTGCAGGGCTAAATATCCCTACAGGAATACCTTTGTACTACCAGTTAGATTCTCATTTGAAGCCAGTTGTTAGCGGCGGAGAGTATTTGGATCCAGTAGCGGCAAAGGCTGCGATTGCGGCCGTTGCTAATCAGGGTAAGAAGTAAGAGTTTCGCCCTTTAAGTAAGTACTAGCTACTCAGTTTCTGTAACGGCCTGAGGTATTACAGCCGTAGAACCCGAAGTTACGTTGGCGTAAATATCTGTGGCCCCACGTACAAGGGCATCGACAGTGATCTCACCGGCACGTGCAAAGAATAAAGTTACTGGAACTCTAGAACCTGCAGGTGATGTAAATCCAGATGAGACTGACTTGGCGTTAGCGCTATCGCCTTCAAAAATTATCGGTGTGTTTTTTTGTAGTGTTGTTACTCCAGTTAAAGAGGCTACGTTTCCATTGATGGCCACACCCAAGAGAGTATCTTGCTCATCTTTGGCATTTACGATTGTTCCTACTAATACGCCGCTTTGATCAGCTGTTGCAACAACAAGCAGGTTAACAACTCTGATGTGGTTTTGATCGTTAATTACATTTGCCTCAACACCATCTGTTACCTGAGAAATCTGTCTGGTAGAAGCGTTAAGCCCAGCACCGCATGCAGTTAATGAAATAGATACTGCAAAGATTGAAATTGCAGAGATTGCGCGATTTAGAGCCGACATATTCCAATTGTCTCACATCAAATAAGCAGTATTTCACGCTACTTATTCTGGGTTTTCCCACAGTGAGAATGCTGGTAGAATAGACCCTCTAGCGAAGGGCATCACATGACATTTAAGGTCGGCGAAACCGTTGTTTACCCACATCACGGAGCAGCATTAATCGAAGCTATCGAGACTCGTGTGATTAAGGGTGAGGAAAAGACCTACCTAGTGTTGAAAGTTGCTCAAGGAGATTTAACAGTTCGCGTTCCTGCAGAAAATGTTGATCTTGTTGGAGTCCGTGATGTTGTTGACTCTGCAGGCCTAGACCGAGTATTTAGTGTCTTGCGCCAGCCTTATACAGAAGAGCCAACAAACTGGTCACGTCGCTACAAAGCAAATCTTGAAAAGCTTGCATCTGGTGACGTCATTAAGGTCGCCGAAGTTGTACGCGATCTTTATCGTCGTGATCTAGACCGTGGCCTTTCAGCTGGAGAAAAGCGCATGCTTGCCAAGGCAAAGCAGATCCTAGTTTCAGAGCTTGCACTCGCAGAGCGCACCGATGAATTAAAGGCTGCTGTAATCCTTGACGAGGTTCTCGCTTCCTAAGGCGTGAGCACACCTTCACTCAAGGTGATTGTGGCGGTTACTTCGCCAATTGCTTTTGAAAATCTCAACTACAAAACAATTCTGAACGCATCCTTTAACGTTGCACGTGCTTTTACTGTTGAAACAGGGATTAAAACTCAGTTAGCTATTGCTGTTGATAGCAAGGAACAGGCCAATGGCTTTGATTGTGAAGTTCTAATCTGTGATCCAAATAATCCAGCCTCGTTGGCTGCTGCAATTAAAGCATCAACACCTGCAGACCTTGTTGCTATTCATGACTCACAGCGCCCACTTACTCGCACAACGCAGTTTCATAGAGCTATAGAGGCGTTAATCGGAGATGTTGATGCTGTGCGCCCTGTTTCAGAGTTTACGGAGACGCTTAAGGCAATAAATGGCGATGCAACTATTGAGCGGACAATAGATCGCACATCGATGCAGCGCATCTCAACACCGGAAGTAGTTCGATTCTCTGCAATTGATTTTGATGCAAAGGAGAGCACCTGGTTTGTTCCATTAAGGGCAGATGCAAAGATTTCTACCGTAGATGCAGACCCAGAGAGTCTTCGCGTTAACTCACTAGTTGAAATTACTTTGATGGAGTCCTTTGTTCACTGGCAACAGACTGTTGCAATTAAGTAATAGCTACTCTGATTTCTTCTTGAGGTTTCTATACTCTTTAAACATTTTAAATGGCTTACCAAATGTTGCACGTGGCAGCGCCCAGAAAGACTTACTAGGTGATCGCCTGAAACTGCGCCACATTCGAATTGGCTTTGTCGCAATGCGGTGAGGTAGATCTTTTAAATAAATATCCCATAGATCATTGGTTTCATGTTCTACCCGGGTATTACAGAGCGAACACGTTGTTGAAACCAGTAAGCGACCTGCATAGACAAGCTCGTGCAAAGTTTCTTGATGACAGTGAGCACAGTTGAGTTCAGCCTCCATTACTTCTCTACTCAATCTTTGTACCCCCTTTTGGCCAATACATGCTCGGCTATTGCTAAATCCTGCGGATAAGTAATCTTCACATTAGAAGCATCAGCTGTGATGGCCACAGTCTTAACTTCAGGGAAATACTTTTCCATACAGGCCGCTGTGTCAGTGCCAATAAAACCATCTGTGGCTGCCTTTGTGTAAGCCTGCAATAGTTGACTGGCGATGAAACCTTGCGGTGTTTGTACGCGTACAACTGTATCGTTTCGAGCCATATCCATTTCCCGTGGGCTAACTGCAATTGTAGGAATTGCACCACCGTGCAGATGCGCCGCATCTGCAATCTCAACAAAGAGTGCCGGCGTTGCAAGTGGTCTGGCACCGTCGTGAATGAGAACAACCTCAACTTCTCCTGAGTTAATTGCAGGTGCTAAATATTCAAGCGCGTTATGTTCACTCTCATGACGTGTTGCACCACCGTAAACAATCTCTATTTTTAAGCCGGCCATTTCGCGCTTAATCGTTTCCAGGGCTATCACTTCATCATCTGGGTTAATTACTAAAATAATTCGAGCCTGCTTGAAGTTTTTAGCTGCGTTTATAAGTGAGCGGGAAATAATTCGACGACCACTTAAGGGTAGCCAGACCTTATTTGTACTATGGCCAAATCGTGTTGCAGAACCGGCAGCAAGGACTACGAGTGCGGCCTTGATACCTGACTTCATGTCGGTAATTGTGTCATGCTTGGCCACATGCTGCCTCGACGTAAAAAAAAGGATCCAGTTGAAAAGGCCGCTGAGATCGTTGCAAAGCACCATGCTAAGCGAGAACGCAATAGCGGCCTGTTTACTGAACTGCAGGAAGAAAAGCGTCGCCAACTAGGACTTCATCCAACGCTGCGCCCAGATCCTAAAAAAGTCAGAGATGAGAAAACAAAGGACCCGCTCACTAAACGTCAGCGGGCTTTTTTAGAAGAGCTCGGGTTAAACCCAAAAGATCCTTCGTAGTTAGAGACCCTCTTTACGAAAGATAGAGATAATTTCATCGGCAGTTTTTGATGCATCCAGGGCATTTAGAAAATCTGGATTCTGCAATGCAGTAATAACTGCCATCAGTAAATCAACTTGCTCTGCGGGGTTAGTAATAAGTAATGGAAAGATCATGCTCACTTGAACCTTGTCATCGATCGATCCCATTTCGCCAAATTCAATTGGGCTCTTTAATTTAAAAAATCCAACGCCATCAGCGTTAACGTGAATTGAATCTGTATGAGGTATTGCAACTGGAATAATTGTCGGAAGTCCCGTAGGAAATTCCAACTCTCGCTTGATCACCGCATCAAGCCAGGTAGGCTTAAAAAGGCCAGATTCATCACCGTGTCGAGCAATTTTTTCCAAGGCCTGTGTGGCATTTCCTGCCTCTAATTCAGGCATAACGAACTGATCAATTAATCGAATTCCTGAACCCATGGTTGAAATCTAGTGTTATTACTGGGTTATCGCTATACACTGAAAACAACCTGATTTGCCAAAGGCGCTGATGATGGGATGGTAGATGACTAAAAAAGTTCTTGTTATATGTGGCACTGGTGTTGCGACGTCAACAGTGGTTGCCATAAAGATCAAAGACTTTTGTTCATCAAGAGGCATTCCTGTTGTTGTTACCCAAGGCAAAGTAATGGACATTGTGCGTGGCATCGAAGGATACGATCTAATCGTTGCCACAACCCCTATCCCCTCCACCGTAAAGATCCCCGTGATTCAGGGCCTCTCCTTTCTAACTGGAATAGGCAATGAAGCAACTCTGGAGAAGATCGCACAAGCACTTAGCTGACAGAATTCCTGTCAGCTTTTTTTGTTAGGAGGAAATCTTGAACGGCATTTTAGAATCTATCAGTCAACTGTTTGTGGACTTGGGAGCTTCAATTGCACTTCCAATCCTGATTACAGTGTTCGGATTAATGCTAGGCGAAAAACTCCCGCGAGCGTTTCGTGCTGGCGTTACCATCGGTATCGGATTTATCGGTATCGGTTTAATTATTGGCCTTTTGTTCGGCAAAGTTGGCCCAGCAGCGCAGGGCTTAGCAGATCGCTTTAATGTTGATCTCACGATTGTTGACGTTGGTTGGCCAGCAAGTGCTGCGATCGCCTTCGGCTCTAAAGTTGGAGCGATCATAATTCCGATCTGTTTGTTAATGAACATTTTCTTGTTGGCCGTGGGCTTAACTAAGACTTTTGACATTGATTTATGGAACTACTGGCACTTCGCATTTATTGGTGGATTAGTAGCAGCAATCACAGAGAGCTATGCAAAGGGAATCGTGACAGCATTGATTGCAATGATGTTAACTCTTGCATTAGCCGACTGGGCTGCGCCGCGTATTCAAGCGCACTATGACTATCCAGATATTTCGTTCCCTCATGGAACATCAGCGGCTTATGCAATTCTTGCCTATCCACTGAACTGGGTGTTTGATCGCATTCCAGGATTTAACAAGTTGAAGGCTGATCCAGAGTCAATCCAAAAGCGTTTTGGAATCTTTGGTGAGACAACAATGCTTGGCCTATTTATTGGTCTTGCACTTGGTGTTGCAGGCTTTGGACTTGATAAACCACGCGAAGACATCATCGCAATCTTGGGTCTTGGAATCACACTAGCCGCCGTTATGTTGCTCCTACCTCGTATGGTTGCAATTTTGATGGAAGGTCTTGTTCCAATTTCAGAGGCTGCTCGCTCATTTGTTGGCAAGCGCTTCCCAGGACGCAAGTTCTACATCGGTCTAGATTCAGCAGTAGTTATTGGACAACCAGCAGTAATTGCAACATCACTTATTCTGGTTCCTGTAACACTTCTCACTGCTATCGCACTTGCACCACTTGGTAACAAGGTATTCCCACTTGTTGACCTTGCAACAATTCCATTTATTGTTTGTTTGATGGTTCCAATATTTGGTGGAAACATCATTAGATCTGTTGCTGGTGGAGCAATCCTTATTGGCGGCGGACTATTCATTGCAACAGCTATCGCTCCAACGTTGACTGAAGTTGCAGTTAGCTCTGGATTTAACAATGAGACTGGTGGAACTATTTCATCACTAGTTGATGGCGCAAACCCAATGACTGGCCTGTTCTACTGGCTCAGCGATATTGGCGGATGGACAGGAATTGGAATCCTAGGTGCAATAACTCTAGCGATCTCAATTTTTGTAAAGATGAAGGTTAAGCACAACATCTCTTCAAGCGTAAGTCACTAAAGGCAACGCACACCTTCTAGTTATAAAAACAATAGGCCCTCAGCGATGAGGGCCTATTGTTTTATCTAAAATACTAAGAAGCGTAAGTTAAACCAAGAGCATCTTGCTGCTTGCGCAGTTTTACGATCAATGAATCAGATTTCAACTCCACATGCTCATAAGTTAGTAGCTCTCCTACTGCAATTGGCTTAATGATCTTTGCACCAGCAACTAATCCAATAGGTACTAGATTGTCACGCTTTGCATCAAGTGCGTTATCGGCATAACCACGGACTGTGAATCCACCGATGCCATCGATTACATCACCTGGTGCAAGGTCTTTTTTAGTCATGCACACAACTTCAGCGTTTAGATGTGGTGCAAATAAAGATGATTCACGATCTAAAATCGCGCGGTAAACAGTAATAGGTGCTTCAACTGAAGCTAGGTGGAATGGGCGATAAAGGGCAAAGTAAGGTCCTGGCCCCATTGATAGGTAGCTCATCTCGTGAGCGATGTAGGGATCGTTATGTCGAACAACAACGAATACTCCCGGTGCAACATCACCCGTGCAGTAGTCAACAACACCTGGACGATCTAGAACTCCACCATCTGCTTGAAGAGCAAAAGTATTTTGCAGAGTCTTTACAGAAGATGCAGGCCCATACATTCCACGCTTTGAAAGCTGTAGACCTGTTGTGTTGGCAAGTGCCACCATCTCAGTCATTGTTTTTGAGCCATCTGTAAATGAACAGAGCATCTTTGGATTCATCTTCTTTTTTGTTGCAGTCTCTCTGACTGAATCTGGGGTACTCAAAGGCTCAAATGGATTGTTTTTACCTTTACCTGCTGCAACGATTTCAAAGTTGAGATCTCTTGCATAGTCGACCAAAACCTTTGCCTCAACTGGCTCATCACCGTGACAGACGGCGTAGATGACACCGTTATCTTGAGCGATCTTATGAAGAAGTGGCCCGATGGTTACATCCATCTCCACATTTAGTACTGCAACATCTTTTTTCGCCATAAGCGAAGAGTGCGTAATACGTGCACCAATCTCTGGAATCCCTGTTCCTTCGATGACAACATCTACTGGAAGTTGGGCAACAATCTCTGAGTTTGCAGTGCCAGTGTGCTTTCCATCAGTGATCGCTTTTGAAAGTACAGCTACGTCATCGCTAAATACGATATCGGTTATACCTAAGTCGGCATAGACAACCTTGATACGTTCTGGATCAATATCGATCACAACGGAAAGTGAAATGCCATCCATGTGACCTAGTTGATTTCCAAAACCGCGGCCCATTTGACCTGCGCCAACTAGTGCGATTCTTGTATCGCGACCGATTTTCTTTGCGTGCTCTCGTAAACGAGTTGAGTATGACACTGTGACTCTTTTCTTTATTTAGTTTGAGAGGTCACAATTAAGCGATCTCCGACGTTCACTTTTGGAAGCGACACTGCTTCTACATTCACATCTCCAGGCATCTCAGGCTCGTTTAGCCCGTTTGCTTTGAGATCTAAATGGCCAAGATTTAAAAGATTGTCGCTGGCGACGCTTCCAACAGCAAGGACGTTATAGACGGTTTCTTGTAGCGTGATGGTGTCACCAACTTGCGGGGCACGATCTACAACATCTGGTTTATGAATAATCGAAAACTCATGGAGCTCAATTGGCGCATCTTCGCCAAAAAAGACCAGCACGCCTTGATCGGCAAAGTCGGAGACTAATTCACCGACTGCCGTTACGGTTGTTGAGTAAACGATTTGTGACAACTGTCTACTTTTCTTTGATGTCGTCAGGCTTTACACCTGAAACAAATAATTCTGGAGTAATAAATATCGCTAACGGACCAGCTGGGCTAGTTGCGTGAATATCTACAGTTAAAACCTTCTTCATTGGATAAACACCAACGCGCGCTGTTCCACCACAGTCGATAACTGCAACTGCAATCTGATCAAAAGGAACGCTGCTCTTAAAACCATCAAAAGGTGTTCCGCCAGTTAATTCGGCGATGCGTGCTGCAACTGGGTGAATTCCACCACCAGTTACTGAATAAATATATGGCTTTGCATCTGTTGGAGTAATTGTAAGTGGCCCACCCCAGCCACCTCGTCCTGCAGAGATTACAACTGACTTATAGCTTCCCATTTTCTCTCTCCTTTTTCTAGTTTTTTATTTTTCAAACTTAGAGTATTAAACCCCAAGGTGCAGTTGCCCACACCTTGGGGTTTAAATATCACTACTAGTTGTTCGTGTAGAGACCGAAGCTAGCAAAGTAAGCGATAACAACTGATAGTGGGCCAGTTACTAGACGGCTAAATAGAACCGCTGGTACACCAACTTCTACAGTTGCAGGCTCAGCTTCACCGAGTGCAAGTCCTACAGGGATAAAGTCGCAACCAACCTGTGGGTTGATAGCAAACAACGCTGGCAATGAGTATTGAGCAGGGATATTTCCCTTACCAATTTCCACACCAAGAAGCGTTCCAACGATCTGCGCAATTACCGCTCCTGGTCCAAGCAATGGAGAGATAAGAGGAATAGCACAAACTACTGAGATCAATAGCAACCCTGGAAGAGTTGAAGCTGATCCCTTAAGTCCCTGAGCAATCCAGTCACCAATACCGGTTGTAAGAATCAAACCGATAATGAATGAGATGAATGCCATAAATGGGATTACGTTACGAATAACGGTGTCAACAGAGTCGCGACCTGCCTGATAGAGAGTTCCTACTACTCCACCAACAGAACGTCCGACCTTAACAATGAGATTATTTAATGCGCTCATGTTATGCACCCTTCTTCATCATACGTGCGGTAATAATTTCAGTCACTATTCCTCGAATGAAGATAACGACTAGACCGACAAGCAGGTAACGAACAGCTAGGTCACCAAGACCATAACCGAGTTGCTGAATACCAGTTGCGATACCTACATAGACGAAAAGTTCGCCTGGGTTTGCGTGAGGGAAAATACCCAAGATTGGGTGCACGAATGAAACCGCTGAGTCATAGAAC
>Ga0209442_1000692_pt1 | contig 19569 bp, 22 predicted proteins | sample LauGreSBDMM110DD_2_FD_187565 | JGI IMG/M metagenome (GOLD analysis project Ga0209442, IMG submission 187565) | Freshwater lake microbial communities from Lake Michigan, USA - Sp13.BD.MM110.DD (SPAdes) (version 2) | ecosystem: Environmental > Aquatic > Freshwater > Lake | place: Lake Michigan...
GATCTGTGCTGGCGGTTGACGTCGAGCGCGAACGCATTTCCCTGGGCATCAAACAACTGGACTCTGACCCGTTCACCAACTTCGTGTCGGTCAACGACAAAGGCCAGATCGTCACCGGCACTGTCAAGACAGTCGACGCCAAAGGCGCAGAAATCGATCTGGGCGAAGACATCATCGGCTATTTGCGCGTCTCGGAAATCAGCCGTGACCGCGTCGAAGACGCCAGCCATGTGCTCAAAGTCGGCGATGAAGTCAGCGCAGTGGTGGTCAACATCGACCGCAAAACACGCAACATCCAGTTGTCAATCAAAGCCAAGGACGCTGCCGATCAGGCCGACGCCATGGCCAACCTGAGCCAGCAAAACGCCGGTAACGCCGGTACCACCAGCCTGGGCGCTTTGTTGCGCGCCAAACTGGACAACAACGAGAAGTGATCGTCTGCCCTGGTGGCTGATGATCACAGCCACCTGCGCGGCCCGGTGCCGTCAGGTGGCTTCTTTTTGAACACTATTTCTAAGTTGTATTGCAATGACCCGCAGTGATTTGGTTGAAGAACTGGCCGCACGATTTCCGCAATTGGCGCACCGCGATGCCGAGTCCGCCGTCAAGGCATTGCTTGATGCGATGAGCGAAGCGCTGGTCAAAGGCCACCGCATAGAGTTGCGCGGTTTCGGCAGTTTTTCCGTCAACCGCCGCCCGCCGCGCATGGGCCGCAACCCGCGCTCGGGTGAAAGCGTGGCCATTCCTGAAAAACGCGTGCCCCATTTCAAACAAGGCAAGGCCTTACGTGAAGCCATCGAAGTACGAACGCAAGAATTATTGAAAAGCCCGGGTGGTTTGAAGCCCTAGAATTTCACCCATACAAGGGGACGCGCGTGAAAGCATTTATCAGGCTGCTTCAATGGATATTGAAAGCAGCTGTTTTTTTCATTCTGCTGGCCTTTGCCTTGAACAACCGGGATGACGCCATTGTGCATTTCTTCTGGGGTTTGCAATGGCAAGCCCCCATGGTGTTGGTGTTGCTCAGCGTGTTTGCGCTGGGTCTGGCTGTAGGCGTTCTCGGCATGGTGCCGCGCTGGTGGAGTCAACGCCGCCTGGCCAAAAAAGCGCAGCAAACCCCTTTACCTGCTGCCGACAAACCGGCTTCGCCCCCTGTAGCCGCGGACATGTATGGACCTTGATATCAACCTGATTTTTTTCGGTCTCCCGCTGGCATTCGTCTTGGGTTGGCTGGCTTCGCGTTTCGATTTGCGCCAGCTGCGTATGGAAAACCGCAGCAACCCCAAGGCCTATTTCAAAGGCCTGAACCATTTGCTCAATGAGCAGCAAGACCAGGCCATCGACGCTTTCATCGAAGCCGTGCAACGCGACCCGGACACCTCCGAGTTGCATTTCGCGCTTGGTAATCTGTTTCGACGCCGGGGGGAGTTCGAGCGTGCAGTGCGTGTTCACCAGCATTTGCTGGACAGGGCCGACATCAGCCAAAGCGACCGCGAGCGCGCCCAGTTCGACTTGGCCATGGATTTTGTCAAGGCCGGCATTCTTGACCGGGCTGAAGCCGCGCTCAAACCTCTGATGGGTACGCCGCTTACACCGCAAGCGCTGCTGGCCTTGCTCAGCATTTATGAGCGCAGTCGGGACTGGCAACAGGCGGCGGATATCTCACTGCAACTCGATCAATCCGGCCAAGGTCAGTTTGCCGTGCGCCGCTCGCATTACCTGTGTGAACTGGCTGCGACCCAAACCGACAGTGGACAAGCAAACGCTTTGTTGCTACAGGCCATAGAGACCGCGCCTTTGAGCGCCAGGCCGCGTATTGCCCTGGCCTTGCTGCTGGAACAAGTGCAACGCCAGGCCAAGGCCTGCGATCAATTACAAGAACTTGCACAACTGGTGCCTGCCGCCATGCCTTTGATCGCGGCATCGCTGGCCAGACTCGCGCCGCTGGTGCAACGACAAATCGGTGTGCTGACACTGCTGCAAGACAGCTACCACCAGTCGCAAAGCCTGGATGTGCTCAATGCCATCGTCAGTCTGCAATCAGACATGGGACAGGCCCATGGCCGCGAACTGTATGCCTCTCATTTGCAAAAATACCCGTCGCTGATTGCCGCCACCAGCTTGCTGGCTGATGCTGAGCTGGACCCTGCCCAGCAACCCCAGGTGCAGCGCGCCCTGGAACACGCGGCCAAGCCACTGCGGCGTTACCGTTGTGCAGCATGCGGCTTTGAGGCTTTGCAGCACTTCTGGCACTGCCCCGGTTGCCAGGCCTGGGACAGCTACCCGCCCAGGCGCATCGAAGAACTTTAAACAGGCGCAATGGCGTTTTAAAGCAGCGGGACTTCATCCTTTTCTGCTTAAAAAATTAAAGAATCAGACCAAGCCGGTTCAGCTATTCATGCGCTGCTTTTGGCCGGTGTCTTTGATGTCTTATTTGCAAAGGAATGCCCATGTACAAATCAAGCCTGGCTGTGGTGGTGTTTTTGCTTTTTCAGCAAAGCGCTGCGCTGGAAATCAACCAAGCCAGTGAAGCCGAACTTGACGGTTTGCGCGGCATTGGCCCGCCGTTCACGCGGCGCTTGCTGGCGGCACGAGAACAGCAGTTGTTCACCGACTGGAGTGACCTTCAAGCACGCGTCAAAGGCATGGGGCCGCGACTGTCACTGTCCTTGTCAGAGCAAGGCTTGACGGTGAACGGACAAAAATTTCAAGCGCAGACCGGCTTTGAAAAAACTATTCGCTGATAGTGCTGAGCTTGCGTGAATTGATGGGGTCGCGAAACACCAGCGGCTTGACCTCGACACGTTTCACATCAGGTACTTGCGCAAAAGCCACGGCGTCCAACACCACTTGATGGTGCTCGGATTTATCGCACACCGGATCGGCATTGGCTGCGTCGCCGGTCAGCATCAAAGCCTGACAGCGGCAGCCACCCAAATCTTTTTCTTTTTCAGGACAAGTGCTGCAAGGCTCTTTCATCCAGGCGTCGCCTCGGTAATGGTTGAACGACTCGGATTCGTACCAAATATCCTTGACCGTCATGTCTTTGACGTTTGGAAAATCAAGGTGCTTGATCATCTTGGCAGTGTGGCAAGGCAGTGCTGAACCGTCAGGGGTGATGGTCAGGAAAATATTGCCCCAGCCGTTCATGCATTTTTTCGGCCGGGTTTCATAGTAATCGGGCACGACAAAAAAGATTTTCAATTTGTCGCCCAGTTTTTCACGGTACTCGTTCGTCACGCGTTCGGCGCGTTGCAATTGCTCGCGGCTGGGCATGAGGCCGTCGCGATTGAGTTGAGCCCATGAATAGTATTGGCTGTTGGCCAGCTCCAAGTACTCTGCGCCCAGGTCCACCGCCAACTCGATGATTTTGTCTATGTAATCAATGTTCAGCCGGTGTATGACGCAGTTGAGCACCATGGGCCAGCCGTTGGACTGAATCAGCTCCGCGGCTTTTTGCTTTAGAGCAAAGGTTTTGGTGTGGGATAAAAAGTCGTTCAACTCACGGGTGGAATCCTGAAACGACAACTGCACATGGTCCAGGCCTGCTTCTTTCAATGCCTTGGCGCGCTCAGCGGTAAAGCCTATGCCGGAGGTGAGCAAGTTGGTATAAAAACCCAGCTTGTGCGCTTCGGCGACCAGTTCTTCTAAGTCGTCGCGCACCAATGGTTCACCACCTGAAAAACCGCATTGCACGCTGCCGGCAGCGCGCGCGTCGCGCAATACCTTGATCCATTCCTGTGTACTCAGCTCCGGGCCATGCTGTGTGTAATCGACCGGGTTGTAGCAAAAAACGCAGTGCAAGGGGCAGGCATACGTGACCTCAGCCAACAACCACAAAGGCGGCCCTACCGTGACTTCCTTGCCGTTGACTGTAGGTGTCATCATGTTTTTACCCATCCTTGTTTGTTGGCGATTTCAAGAAAGGCCAGCACGTCGTTTTGCAAACCCGTGGCTTCGAAATCTTTTTCCAGTTCGGCAATCAGCGCGGTAACGGTTTTTTTTCCATCCAGGCGCTTGATGATTTCACCGGCGCTACCGTTCAACTTCACCATGCCTTCGGGGTATAGCAACACCCAAGACTGCTGCACTTCTTCCCATTGCAAACGGAACATGGATGCCAGCGCAGGCGTGCTGTCCAAGACGGCTTCATCATTAGTCATGTTTAGGCCCGGTGATTTGTACCTTGCACTGGTCGAGCATGATGGCGTCAGCCAGTGACCACAACACATTGAGTTTGAACTGCAGTATTTCCAATGCACGCTCTTGCATGGCGCGGGTCTGGCTGAAATAGTTCAAGGTGAATGTCAAACCGTGCGCCACATCGCGGCGCGCTTGCGTCAAACGGTTTTTGAAATACTGCAAACCGGTGGCATCCACCCAAGGGTATTTTTCCGGCCAAGTGTCAATGCGTTGCTGGTGAATATGCGGCGCAAACAACTCGGTCAAACTCGAAGCCACCGCTTCTTGCCAAGGCTGACGGCGGGCAAAATTGACATACGCGTCCACCGCAAAACGACTTGCGGGCGCGACAAAGCGCAATGAAGTGACATCGTCACGGCTCAAACCCACGGCTTGCCCCAGATGTATCCAAGCCTCGATACCGCCTTCGTCTTTCAAACCATTCAATTCAAAACCGTCATGGTCCAGAATGCGCAAAATCCATTCACGCCTGATTTCACGGTCGTCGCAGTTAGACAAAATCGCTGCGTCTTTCAGGGGAATGGAGATTTGGTAGTAAAACCGATTGGCCACCCAACCGCGCAGTTGTGCGGCGTTGAGTTTGCCTTCGGCCATCATCACGTGAAACGGATGGTGTATGTGGTAGCTGGTGCTTTTGCCACGCAGCAAAGTTTCAAATTCTTCAGCGTTCCAAGGTGTGCGTGTGTCCGCCTTGGCCTCGTTCATTGCATTATTCACAGTTCAATCTCCATGCCGTCAAATGCCACCTCAATGCCGTGTGCAGTCAAGGTCTGGCGTTGCGGGCTACTGTCGTCCAAAATTGGGTTGGTGTTGTTGATGTGGATCAAAATTTTGCGCACATGCGAAGGCAATTTATCTAGCCATTCGATCATGCCGTCGACGCCGGTTTGCGGCATGTGCCCCATGGATCTGGATGTTTTTTTGGACGCGCCGAGCGCAATCATCTCGTCTTCGGTCCACAAGGTGCCGTCAACCAGCACGCAATCAGCTTGTTGCATGGCCTGCCACACGTGCGGCTCCATCTGCCCCAAACCGGGCGCGTAAAACAAGGTCTTACCACTGGTTTCGTCTTTCACACTCAAGCCGACGTTGTCGCCCGGCTGAGGTTTGTCACGGTGCGGCGAATAAGGCGGCGCGTTGCTGATGAGCGGCAAAGCTTCAAACTGCAAGCCTGACAGCCCGGGTACCTGAAAAGCCGTTTGCAATTGCAAATCATGCCAGTCGATATCGCAGTAGTGAGACAGGACTTTGAACAAAGGGTTGCCGGTGCTCAGGTCTTCGCGCACCAGCGGGTGGCAAAACAAGGGCAGCTTTTGGCGGTGTTCGCGCAGCATCAGCAAGCCGGTGGTGTGGTCAATCTGCGCGTCCATCAGCAAGACAGCGGCAATGCCGGTGTCGCGTAAAGCGCGAGCCGGTTGCAGCGCGGGAAAAGCCTTGATTTGCTGCAACACATCGGGCGAAGCGTTGATCAGCAGCCACTCGGTTTCATTGGCGGTGACTGCAATCGAAGACTGGGTGCGGGGTAAATGGTGACGGCTGCCGCCGCGTACCGCGCTGCACTGCGGGCAATTGCAATTCCACTGAGGGAAACCACCGCCGGCGGCAGAACCAAGTACATGAATTTTCACAATAGCGCCGCTTTAAAAAAAAACCGCGTCAAGCGCGGAACATAGAAAACAAAGGAGCAAAATAAAAAGGTCTGCCGGGTTGCCCCGACAGACCACCGTCAAATTAACGGTTAGCGATGTACATGGTGATTTCGAAACCGAAACGCATGTCGCTAGCTGCAGGTGTTTGCCATTTCATGGTGTATCTCCTAAAGAATGCCGCTGATTACGGCGAATCGTGTACAGAGCCATTCCGAACACAGGTATGAACTGTGCCTCATGCGCAGGTGTTCGCCTATAGGTAGGACATGGAATCTGACCTCGTGAATTTCATGAGACACGCCTAGGGTTTGCCCGAGGATTTCCAGGATCTCCAGGTTCTACGGGGCTGCAGCGGCAAAGCGACTAGCATTGGCCGGGTATGAATGAAAACCCTCACACCGACTTGTTTCCTCCGATCGAGCCCTACCGGCATGGTTTTTTGCCCGCGCAGGACGGGCACAGCGTTTATTTTGAAGAATGCGGCTCTGCCAAAGGCCTGCCAGTGGTGTTTTTGCACGGCGGGCCCGGCAGCGGTTGCGGCCCCAAGCATAGGCAATTGTTCAATCCCCGCAGTACACGGGTAGTGCTGTTCGACCAGCGCGGCTGCGGTCGCAGCACCGCAGACCGACCCTTGCATGCCAACACCACGGCACACTTAATTCAGGACATGGAGCGCTTGCGCGAGCATCTGGGCATAGACCGCTGGCTGGTTGTCGGCGGCTCCTGGGGCGGCGGACTGGGGCTGGCGTATGCGTCAGCCTATCCGCAAGTCTGCCTGGGCGCGGTGATACGCGGTGTCTTCCTGTCTCGCCCCGGTGATGTGCAATGGTTTTTCCACGACGCTGGCCAGTGCATGCCCGACGCTTGGGAGTTGCTCGCGCCGCATTTAAGCGGCTCGCTGCCGCAGGACTGCTGCGAACGTATCTGCCGCCACATGCTGCACGCCGATGACGCAGATGCACTGGTGCTGGCCCGGGCCTGGCAGTCCTGGGAAAACGCTGTGACCAACCGCAGCTACACCCCGGCTGCAGCCACCGGGCTGGACGATAAGTCTGCCCAGGCGCTGCTGGCCAAGTACAGGTTGCAAAGCCATTATTTGTTGAACCGGTGCTTTTTCCCGCAAGACGGTTTGCTAAGCCATTTAGCCGCCATACGAGACCTGCCGCTGCACATAGTGCATGGCCGCTTAGACTGGATTTGTCTGCCCGAGGCCGCCTGGGCGGTGCACCGGGCCTTGCCGCACAGTCGGCTCAACCTGGTGGACAACGCAGGCCACAATCCGTTTGAAGCACCGATGACCGGCGCTCTGGTGCAAGCGATTGAAACCATGGTTCAACAACTTTCTGCCAAAGGCTGACCACGCATGTCCTTAAGACTTCAAATCAATCTGATCATTGGCGTGCTGCTGGCTACCTTTGCATCTTTGCTGATTGCCTTTCAACTGCAAGACACACGCCAAAGTGTGGACGATGAAATGGAAGGCGCCAATATGGTGGCCACCCAGTTACTGTCGCGTCTGCAAGCCGCCAACCAGCAGACCAGCCTGATCGAAATGAAGGATTTTTTAAACAAAGTCGGACGGGTTCGCGCCAATGAAATTGAACTGCTGGACGACAGCGGTTACATGATTTACAACTCGCCGCCGCCAGTTTACAAAGCCGGACGCGACGCGCCTGCGTGGTACAGCAACATCGTGTCGCCCGCAGTCAAAACGCAGGAAATTGGCTTGGAAAAAGGTCGTTTACTGGTACGCGCCGACCCCTCGCGGGCGGTGCTTGACGGTTGGGACGATTTCGTGCCTTTGCTGGTGACGATTTTGTTTGGCATGGTCAGCGGTATGTTGCTGGTCAGTTGGTTGGTAGGACGCGCCTTGCAACCTATTCAACAAGTCGTTAAAGGACTGTACGAGATCGGCAAAGGCGACTACGACACCCGCCTGCCCGGCATGCGCGGACAGGAAGCGCAGTTGATGGGAAGCGCTTTCAATGCCATGGCGCAATCGTTGCAAGACGGTATGTCGGCGCGCGAAAAAGCCCGCGAAGCCACGCTGGCACTGGCGCAGAACAGGGAGTTGACGCAAGTGATTCAAACCCGGATTGAAGAAGTGCGCGGACAGATTGCCCGTGAATTACACGACGAACTCGGCCAGCAGGTCACCGCCATCAAAAGCGTAGGCATGGCGATTGCCCACCGCGCCAAAGGGGTGGACACGCAGATTGAAGCCTCGGCACGCATGGTCATGGATTGCGCCGATGCCATTTACGAAGAAGTACACCAGTTAGTGACCAAGCTCAGACCACTGGCGCTGGACCGTTTCGGCTTGCAGGATACCTTGCAGGATTTGCTAGAGGAGGCGCGCAGCCGACACCCCGGCTTGCAATTAAGCATGCTCATAGAAGCGCCGCTGGACCGACTGGAAGACAACCTGGCAACGGCCACCTACCGCATCATGCAAGAGTCATTGACCAATGCCTTGCGGCACGCGCAAGCCAGCAGGATTGACATGAAGGTCGTCGTTGTCAACGATGAATTGCACTTGGAAATACGCGATAACGGACAAGGCCCATCGGCGGATTGGCAGCAGTCGGGCCATTTCGGCGTCATCGGCATGAGTGAGCGAGCCCAAGGACTTGGCGGTCACCTGCTGTTCGAGCCTTTGCAGCCGCAGGGCGCTCGTGTGCTGGCGGTTTTGCCGCTCAGCCACAATAGCGACCATGGCTAAATTGAAAATCATGCTGGTGGACGATCATGCGGTGGTGCGTGGCGGCTTCAAAGTATTGCTGCAAACCTGGGACGATGTCGAGGTGGTGGCCGAGGCATCCAGCGGTGAAGAAGCCTTACAACTCTATGAGCAACACCGCCCAGACGTGGTGGTAATGGACATCGCCATGGCCGGTATGGGCGGCATCGAAGCCATCAAACGCATGATCGCCAAAGACCCGGGCGCGCGGATTTTGTCGCTGTCTGCGCATGAAGACACCAGTTACTCCAAGCGTGCCCTGCAAGCCGGCGCGCTGGGTTATTTGTCCAAACGAACCGCACCCGAGGTATTGATAGACGCGATTCGACTGGTGGCGCAGAAAAAACGTTTTATCGACCCGGTGATCGCCCAGCGCATGGCCATGCAGGATTTGGACGGCGACGAAAGCCCTATCGAAAAATTGTCGCCGCGTGAATTTGAAGTATTCATTCAGCTTGCGCGCGGTCAATCGGTGCAGCAAATTTCTGAAAGCCTCAAACTCTCGGCCTCCACCGTGGGCACGCATTTGTACAAGGTGAAACAAAAACTGCAACTGGCCAACCAGTCGGAAATCACCTTACTGGCCATGCGCCACGGTCTGTTGGACTCGGATGTGTCTTGAGATTTTAATTCAATGGTTGAATTTTTAGCCTAAAATCGATTTTTTCCAGGGAAAACCATGAGAAAACTCATCACATTAACAACATTGACTTTGTTGTGCAGCACTTCAATAGCCCAGGAGCCCGCACTGCATTACAACGAAGCCAGCTTGAGCTACGCGGCTTACAAATCCGGTTCCACCACTTACAACGGCTATGCCGCTGATGTGGGTGCCATGTTCACGCAGAACATTTACGGCTTGGCCAATTACCAAAGCGTTGACAACGGTCACATTTCACAAAGCAAACTGGGACTCGGCTACAAAATGCCGGTTGGCGGTGGTGCGGACGGATTCTTCACCTTGAAGTATGAGTCAGACACAGAAACCGCGACTACCAACGGCTACAGCCTGGGGGCAGGCGTTCGTGCCAAAGTCACCGGAGACATGGACATCATCGGCGGCTACAGCTACCGCATCATGGGCTCATTGAAAGATTACACATTTGACGCAGGTTTGAATTACAAGTTCAACAGCAATATGTTTGGCAAGCTGGGTTACAGCAACACCGCTGGTGACTCAAGTTCCTCGGCTTATGTTTTAGGCTTAGGCTTAAATTTCTGATGCTTGTCCCGCTTTGTTAAGCAGATTTGAGGAGTCAGCAAAAAGCGCCACTAGGGGCGCTTTTTCATTGGTGGTTGGTAGCTGCTTAATCGTACAAATCCGGTTGGTCTTTGGAGATACGCGCCAGCAAAGGCTGAAACTGAAACCAGCCTGAATACGAAGAGCCGACGATAGGATAAGCCTGCTCTGCCGCGGCTTTGCTCACCGTTTTCAAAGGTTTGCCGTGTGAGGCGGCCTCGGCCATCAATTGGACTTGACAGCAACGCTCCATGGCGATGTACCACCAGGCGGCTGCCTCCACCGAGTCGCCTACCGTCAACAAACCATGGCTTTGCAAAATCACACCCTTGTTTTTACCTAGCGACTTGGCAAGGCGGTCGCCCTCGTCAACTTCCAGCACCACGCCTTCAAAATCGTTGTGCACCACGTGGTCGTTGTAAAAGGCACATGAGTCCAGTGAAATGATGTCCAGCGGCTTGCCAAGCGTCGCCCAGGCACGGCCGTGAGGCGCGTGTGTGTGAGCAGCGGCGACCACGTCAGGGCGTGCATGGTGGATGCGTGAATGGATGGCGAATGCCGCCTCGTTCACAGGCAGAACGCCTTCGACCACATTGCCCCGGTGATCCACGCGAAGCAGATCAGACACCTTGATATGGCTGAAATGCATGCCGAAAGGATTAACCCAGAAAGTGTCTGTGAACTCGGGATCGCGCGCCGTGATGTGACCGGCCACGCCCTCGTCAAAACCAAAGCGCGAGAACAGCCGGAATGACGCGGCCAGCATTTGTTTGCGGTGCAGGCGCTCTTCCTGCACATTGGCAAATTTTTTCGGCTGTGGCAATGCTGGCGACACGCCGTCGCCAAGTTTTTGATGGCGCTGGTGCATGGAAGAAAGTTCTGCGGGTGCGTTCATGGATGTTGTTCTCCTTGACGCATCATAAGTCGAATTCAATAGCTGGCGGAAGCGGTGAGATTCGAACTCACGAACGGTTTCCCGTTGCCGGTTTTCAAGACCGGTGCAATCGACCACTCTGCCACGCTTCCTAATCGTGTCGGGCCAAGCACAGTTATTCTAACCAGCTCTCGATCCGTCGTTTTTCGGCAGAAAAAAAGATTGCAAATCGCTCAAAAAATCAAAGCCTTTGTCGGTGGGTTTGATGAGGCCCAGATCGTTAGAAAGCAAGCCTCTGTCCTGCGCGATTTGCAGCTCTTTATCTATGGCCGAAACCGGTAAGCCGGTTCGCTCGCTGAAAGCATTTGCAGGCACACCGTCTTTCAATCGCAAAGCGTTCAGCATGAATTCAAACGGCAATTCACTGCGACTGACCTCGTTGCTCTGCGCCACCGCCGAACCGGCCATGGCTTTTTGTATGTACAAACCCGGCTCGCGGTGCCTGACCATCCGGCAAACGCGGTGTGCAAAACTCAGTTTGCTGTGCGCGCCGGCACCCAGGCCCAGGTAATCGCCGAATTGCCAGTAATTGGTGTTGTGCCAGCAGCGGTGGCCGTCCTGCGCGAACGCCGACACCTCGTAACGCTGTAAGCCTTGTTGCGCGGTTTGCTCGGTAATCACATCTAGCATGTCATACGCCAAATCGTCCTGCGGCAAACCGGGCGGCGTGTGCTTGGCAAACAAAGTGTTGGGCTCAATCGTCAGGTGGTAAATGGATAAATGCGGCGGCTTCAAACTCAGCGCGGTGGACAGATCGGTCTGCAAATCCGCCATGTCCTGCCCCGGCAAGGCGTACATCAAATCAATATTGAAAGTGTCAAACGCCAGCGCGGCTTCTTGCACCGCCGCCATGGCTTGCGCCGCATCGTGTACGCGCCCGAGGGCTTTCAAATGCGCATCGTTAAAGCTTTGCACGCCGACCGACAAACGCGTCACGCCCGCTTGGCGAAACGCGTGAAAACGGTCTTTCTCGAATGTGCCCGGGTTGGCTTCTAGAGTGATTTCACAATCAGGCACCAAGGGCAAACGCGCGCGCAAATCGCTGATCAAACGCGCAATACCTTTGGCAGAAAACAAACTCGGCGTGCCCCCGCCTATGAAAATACTGTGTACCGGCCTGCCCCAAACCAAGGGCAAACTGCTTTCTAGGTCTGCGCACAGCGCATCCAAATAAGCTTCCTCCGGCAAACCGCCGTCAGCCTTGTGCAAAGGTATGAAGCCAGCGCTTGAAACAGGCGCACGCCATTCATGTGAATTGAAATCACAGTATGGGCATTTTTTCAAACACCAAGGCAAATGCACATAGAGCGAGAGCGGCGGTAATGATGTCAACGATAAGGTACCCGGGCGCATCAAATGCGCAATGTCCAAGTTCATGTCAGCCAGCGCTGTTGCATCAGTTCGCGCATCAAGCGTGCCGCCTGGCCGCGGTGGCTGCGCGCATTTTTATCGGCCTCGCTCATTTCGGCAAACGTCATGTTCATCTCAGGAATAAACATCACCGGGTCAAAACCAAAGCCTTTGTCGCCACGCAGTTCACGCGTGATTTCACCCACCGCCCGCCCGCTGGCGATCAAAGGCTCGGGGTCATCGGCGTGGCGCAAAGCCACCAGCGTGCTGACCAGTGCGGCGCGGCGGTTGATTGTGTTTTGCATTTGCTCAAGCAAGGCGCGGCGGTTGTTGTCGTCGCTTTTTTCATAGCCGAACTGTGTGCAATAAAAAGCGGTTTGCACGCCGGGCAAACCGTTGAACGCATCAACGCACAAACCCGCGTCATCCGCTAAGGCAGGCAAACCGCTGATGCGGCTGGCGTGGCGCGCCTTGGCCAAAGCGTTTTCCACAAAGGTATGAAACGGTTCTTCGGCCTCGGAAATATTCAATTCAGCTTGCGCAATCAATTGCAAACCCAGCGGCGCAAACATGGCCTGTAACTCGGCCAGCTTGCCTTTGTTGTTGGACGCTAGAACAATTTGCTTCATCACTTAGCCATTGAAGCTTTTTGTAATACAACCAATTCGCGTATGCCTTTGTCAGCCAGCGCCAGCAGCTGATCCATTTCGGTTCGGCTGAAAGCCACGCCCTCGGCTGTGCCCTGCACTTCCACAAAACCGCCGGAGCCTGTCATCACCACGTTCATGTCGGTGTCGCAAACCGAGTCTTCCACGTATTCCAGATCCAGCAAAGGCACGCCGTGCAGCAAACCGACCGAGATAGCTGCCACATGATCGATGATGGGCGACTCGCTGAGTTTGCCGCTATTAATCAAACCATTGACTGCATCTTGCGCCGCGACAAACGCACCGGTGATGGCGGCAGTGCGTGTACCGCCGTCGGCTTGCAACACATCGCAATCGAGTTGAATGCTGCGCTCGCCGAGTTTTTTCAAATCAAACACCGCGCGCATCGAACGCCCAATCAAGCGCTGTATTTCCTGGGTGCGTCCGCTTTGCTTGCCCTTGGCGGCTTCGCGGTCGCTGCGGGTGTGGGTAGCGCGCGGCAACATGCCGTATTCGGCCGTCACCCAGCCCTCGCCTGAACCGCGTTTGTGCGGTGGTACTTTTTCTTCCACCGACGCTGTGCATAACACTTTGGTATTGCCGAATTCGATCAATACCGATCCTTCGGCGTGCATGGTGAAGCTGCGGGTGATGCGCACCGCGCGCAAAGCGTCGGTGGCACGGGTCTGGCGGGAAGCGATAGAGGTCATGGACAAAATCAGGCAAGGTGAATGAAGCTGCCATTGTCGTTCAGGTGCCGCATGCGCCTGAGATAATGCGGGTTTTGGAAATGAGAGCGCCATGTCCCTGCAAAGCATGACCGGCTATGCCAGTGCACAGTCACACGTCGGCGCTGACACGCCTGCTGTCCATGGCTTGCGCCTCGGTCTTGAAATCCGCTCGGTCAACAGCCGCTATCTCGATCTGAGTTTTCGCCTGCCGGAAGAATTGCGCCAACTCGAACCGGCCCTGCGCGAACTCGTCGGCAAAAGCATCAAGCGTGGCAAAGTAGAAGTTCGTGTCAATCTTGAATCAGCTACTGACAACTTGCTCGCAACACCCGACACACCTTTGCTGAAAAACCTGCTTAATATTCAAAACCAAGTGCGCATGTGGCTGCCTGATGCGCCTTTGTTGTCTGTGTCCGAAGTCATTCGCATGGCCTCGCACAGCAACCCGAACGCTGATCAGGATTTGACCGCTGACGTGATGGAACTGGCCAAAACGGTGATTGCGCAACTGTGCGAAGCCAGGCACCGCGAAGGCCTGAAACTCGCCGACGATTTACTCAGCCGCGCCAAACAATTGCACACGCTGTCCGACCAAGCGCTGCCGCTGGTGCCGCAAGCAGTGGCCTTGCAAAAACAAAAATTCTTAGAGCGTTGGCGCGAAGCCATGGCCTTGGCCGATGCACAGGCTTTGCCTGAGAGCGTGCACGAACGCGCACTGGCCGAAGCCGCCAGCTTTGCTATACGCGCCGACGTGGCCGAGGAGATCACCCGACTGAAAACCCATTTGGACGAAATCGCCCGCTTGTTGAAACAAAAAACACAGCCTGAAGGTGTGGGTAAACGCTTGGATTTTTTGATTCAAGAATTGCACCGCGAAGCCAACACCTTGGGCTCTAAATCCAGCGCCATCGAACTCACACGCATTTCGCTGGACATGAAAGTGCTGATCGAACAAATGCGTGAACAAGTACAAAATCTCGAATGATGACTACCTACCCCGGTAATTTATTTGTAGTAGCCGCACCCAGCGGGGCCGGCAAATCCAGCCTGGTCAAGGCTTTGATGGAGCTAGACGCAGGTGTGCAGCCGTCGGTGTCGCACACCACGCGCGCGCCGCGCGGTCAAGAGTTCCACGGCCGCGAATATTTCTTTATCGCTAATGAAGAATTTGACCGCATGGTGGCCGACCAGGCGTTTCTGGAATGGGCGCATGTGCACGGCAACCGCTACGGCACCTCGCGCGCCACCATTGAAGAAAAAATTGCCAAAGGCATGGACGTCATTCTGGAAATCGATTTTCAAGGCGCGGTGCAAATCAAAAGAATTTTTGCCAATGCGGTGTTGATTTTCATCCTGCCACCTAGCATGGACGAGTTGCGCGCCCGCTTGCAACGCCGCGGCGAGGACAGCCCCGAAGTGATTGAATTGCGCTTGGAAAACTCGGCACAGGAGATGGCGCAGGCTAACGAATTTGACTACGTTATAATCAATCAACTTTTTGACAAGGCCTTGTTCGACCTCAAAGCCATTGTCCATGCGCAAAGACTCAAATACGCGTCCCAGCGCCGAAGCAGGTCCGATATTTTTCAGGCTTTAAACCTCATTTGATTGAACCGGAGCACACCACCATGGCACGCATTACCGTTGAAGACTGTCTTGAAAAAATCCCCAACCGTTTCCAACTGGTGCTGGCTGCCACTTACCGCGCCCGCATGCTGGCCCAAGGCCACACGCCAAAAATCGAGAGCAAAAACAAGCCAGGCGTCACTGCCTTGCGCGAAATCGCTGCTGGCAAAATCGGTTTGGAAATGCTAAAAAAAGTACCCGGCTGAAGCGGCAAGATTTTTGAAAAGCGCCCAAAGCACTGCCAACGCAGTGCTTTTTTTTCGTCCTGCGTCTTGCCGCCCGGCAAAACGCTACAGTTAGGCCATGGCTACCGTCGCTCACAAACCCGCTCCCCCAACGCCCGCCAGCAACGCGGCGGCGGCGAGCTTTGCGTCGCTGGTCGCCAAACTTGATTACCTGGGCGCTGAAGGCATAGAGCAGGTACGACGCGCCTACAAATTTGCCGACGAAGCTCACCTGGGCGTGACCCGGCGCAGCGGCGAGCCCTATATCACCCACCCCATCGCGGTCGCGCTGCAATGCACCGAATGGAAACTCGACAGCCAGGCCTTGATGGCCGCCTTGCTGCACGACGTGATGGAAGACTGCGGCGTCAGCAAAACCGATTTGCTGGAGAAATTCGGTCCCACCGTGGCGGAACTGGTCGACGGTTTGACCAAGTTGGACAAGCTGAGTTTTGACACGCAGGAAGAAGGCCAGGTCGAGTCTTTTCGCAAAATGCTGCTGGCCATGGCGCGCGATGTGCGGGTGATTTTGGTCAAGCTGGCCGACCGTACCCACAATATGCGCACCATGGAGGCCATGCCGCGCGCACGCTGGAAACCGATCAGCAGCGAAACTCTGGAAATTTACGCCCCGATTGCGCACCGCCTGGGTTTGAACCAAACCTACCGCGAATTACAAGACCTGAGCTTTAAGCACCTGAGCCCCTGGCGCTACGCCATTCTTGAAAAAGCAGTGATGCGCGCACGCAACCGCAGGCGTGATCTGCTGCAAAAACTGCAACTCGAAGTGGAAACTTCTTTTAAGCAGGCCGATCTGAAAATCAACATCTTCGGTCGCGAAAAAACTTTGTTTTCCATCTACCAAAAGATGCGCGGCAAGCACCTGAGCTTTGCCCAGGTGACCGATATTTACGGCATGCGCATTTTGCTGCCCGGGCTGATTGATTGCTATACCGGTCTGGGCATACTGCATCAACTTTATAAACCGGTGCCCGGTAAATTCAAAGACCATATCGCGATTGCCAAGATCAACGGCTACCAGTCGCTGCACACCACGCTGGTCGGTCCCGCCGGTATCAATGTGGAATTTCAATTGCGCACCGAGGCCATGCACCTGGTGGCAGAAACCGGCGTGGCCGCGCACTGGTTGTATAAATCGCATGACACCAGCGAAAAAGCCGAGCGCCTGGGCACGCAATGGCTGCAATCGCTGCTGGACATACAAGACGAAACCCGTGACGCCACCGAGTTCTGGGACCATGTCAAAGTCGATCTGTTTCCAGATGCTGTGTATGTGTTCACGCCCAAGAGCCACATCATGGCTTTGCCGCGCGGCGCCACGGTGGTGGATTTTGCGTATGCAGTTCACAGCAATGTCGGCGACCACGTGCTTACGGCACGTATCAACGGCGAACCGGTGTCACTGCGCACCGAATTGCGCAACGGCGATGTGATCGAAGTCGAAACCGGTGAAGACGCCACACCGAATCCGGCCTGGCTGGCGTTTGTGCGCACTGGGCGTGCCCGCTCCAAAATCCGGCACTATTTGAAAACCCGGGCGCAATCCGAATCGCAGGACCTCGGCGAAAAATTGCTGGCTCAGGCACTGCGCGCCGAAGGTTTTGTCTGCCTGCCGGCCAATGATCAAACGCACAAATCCTTGTGGGAAAAATTGCTGCGCTTCACCGGCAGCAAAACGCGCGAAGAGTTATTGACCGATCTGGGCTTGGGTAAGCGCGTCGCCAGCATTGTGGCCAAACGGCTGGTGCGCTTGCTGGCCGATCTGGGCGAGCGCCCCGACCCGCTGCTGCTCAGCCGCGAGCGTTTCACGGCGCACGAAACCGTGTCGCAAGGTGGCGTGGTGGTCGACGGCAGCGACAACGCGTCGGTGACTTACGGCCAATGCTGCCACCCGGTGCCTGGCGACGCCATCGTTGGCTACCTGGGTCGCGGCGAAGGCCTGGTGGTTCATTTGCAGTTATGCAATGTGGCGCAACGTTTGCAACACAAAGACAGCGAACGTTTCATCGCCGTGGAATGGTCGGATGAACCGATACGCAGTTTCGAGGCCGGTATTGTGGTGACCGTGCTCAACGGCAAAGGCGTGCTGGCCAGCGTGGCAGCGGCCATCACCTCGGCGCAGGCGGACATCAAGCTAGTCAGCATGGCCGACGAAGTCAGCGGCAAACAGGCCACCGATTTGCGCTTTTTGATCGCAGTGCAAGACACCTCGCACCTTGACAGTGTGCTCGGTAGTTTGCAGAGATTGCCATCTGTCAGTCAGGCCAAGCGTTCAACCTCAAACAGAGCCGGTTGAGGTTTTCAAAAATTCACTCCGGGGTTTGTTTAGGGTAAGAGACTTGAAGCACTTCAATGTCTTGCATACCAGCCGGGGTTTGCAGCCTGACCACGTCGCCTACTCTTGATTTCAACAAAGTTCTGGCGACCGGCGACACCCAACTCACCTGTGCGTTCAAGCTGTCGGCTTCATCAATGCCGAGTATGGTGATGGTGGTGCGCTTACCAGCTTCATCTTCATAGCTGACTGTCGCGCCGAAAAACACCTGGTCGCTGCCAAAGTGAACCGCCGGGTCGGTCACGCTGGCGAGTTCCATGCGTTTGGTCAAAAAACGTATGCGCCTGTCTATTTCACGCAAACGTTTTTTGCCATAAATATAGTCGCCGTTCTCAGAGCGGTCGCCGTTGCTCGCCGCCCAGTGAACAATTTCAACCACCTTAGGCCGCTCGTCATCTATCAGCGTCAGCAACTCTGCGCGCATGCGCGCGTAGCCTTGCGGTGTGATGTAATTTTTTCCACCAACCGGTATCGGCGGCAGACCAACGTCATCGTCATCGTCTTCGCCGCTGGATTCACGAGTGAATGCTTTGCTCATGGTTGATGTGCCGGACCCGGGCTGTTGTGTGTGGTGATACTCATGCAGATTGGGATGGCGAAGCCAAGCCTAGACGCTCACACAATACATCAGCCAAGGCCAGACTCGAAGTCAGGCCCGGCGACTCTATGCCGAAGAAGTTCACCAGACCAGCCACGCCGTGTTCATCCGGGCCTTGCACCTGAAAATCTGCATCCGGGCTTCCCTGCGGCACGGTCTTCGGCCGAATCCCGGCATAAGCAGGTTGCAAGGCATCATCTTTCAAATCTGGCCAGTACTTGCGTATGGCGGCGTAAAACACTTCAGCTCTTTGCGGATTGACGCTGTAGTCCTCGGTTTGCACCCATTCCACATCCGGGCCGAAGCGCGCCTGCAGCCCCAAGTCCAAGGTCAGGTGCACGCCCAATCCGCCGGGCTCGGGCACCGGGTAAATCAATCGCGAAAAAGGCGAGCGGCCTGCGAGCGAAAAGTAATTGCCTTTGGCCAGATACGCTTGCGGTATTTTTTCAGCAGCCACGGCATCGCAAGTATTAGCAAGCGCAATGGACTGATGACCAGCCGCATTCACCACCAAGTCTGCCAACAGCGTTTCTTCCACACCGTCACACAGCACGGACAACTGCAAGCCAGACGCAGTCGATTGCAAGCTTTGCACCCTGCTGTTCAAAGCCAGACTGGCACCATGGTGTTCGGCGTCGCCCAGCAAGGCCAGCATATAAGCACGACCGTTGATGATGCCGGTAGACGGCGACAACAAAGCAGCCAACGCATGCAAGCTGGGTTCGAGTGCCACAGCTTGTGAAGCCGTGAGAAGCTCAAGGTCGTCGACGCCATTGGCCAGCGCCCGCGCCTGTATATTTTTCAGCTCAGACACCTGTCGCTCAGAAGTGGCGACTATCAATTTGCCGCACCGGCTGTATTCAACGCCGTATTCTTCACAAAATGCATACAACTTTTTCCGGCCGCTGACGCACATTTTCGCCTTGAGCGAGCCCGGTGGGTAATAAATGCCCGCGTGAATCACTTCACTGTTGCGTGCACTGGTTTCCAGGCCGAAATCGGTATTGCGCTCCAGAATAATGACTTCTTTGCCCGCGCGCGCCAAGGCGCGCGCGCAAGCCAGACCGACTGCGCCTGCGCCAATGACCACGGCTTGTACTTGAAGAGACATATTTACTGAGCTGTCAAGCTATGCGTTTCTGACCCAAAAAAAAAGCTTAGCGTGAGAAACACGCTAAGCCGTTATGAGATGGTGCGGCTGGCAGGAATCGAACCCACGACCCCTTGGTTCGTAGCCAAGTACTCTATCCAGCTGAGCTACAGCCGCACTG
>Ga0209442_1000701_pt1 | contig 19505 bp, 19 predicted proteins | sample LauGreSBDMM110DD_2_FD_187565 | JGI IMG/M metagenome (GOLD analysis project Ga0209442, IMG submission 187565) | Freshwater lake microbial communities from Lake Michigan, USA - Sp13.BD.MM110.DD (SPAdes) (version 2) | ecosystem: Environmental > Aquatic > Freshwater > Lake | place: Lake Michigan...
ACGACGGGGCCCTAGTACATTTTTAAATCTTTTACTTCTTGTAATGCTGGGTACTGCGCTGGGGTACCAGGACTCGAACCTAGACTTACTGAACCAGAATCAGCAGGGCTGCCAATTACCCCATACCCCATTAGAACACGGGCAAGAATACCGCAAAAGTTAAAGCGTTATCGCCGCAGCAATTCGAGCCAATGAGGCCTCTTTGCCGAGCAACTCCATCGACTCAAAGAGCGGCGGTGAAATAGTGCTTCCGGTTGTTGCAATGCGCACTGCACCAAAAGCAATACGTGGCTTTAAGCCCATCTCTTCAATCAGTGATGCGCGAAGTGCGGCTTCAATGGAATCGTGGTTCCACGTTGTAAGCGGAGTTAACTCAGCTAACGTCCGCTTTAAAACATCTTTGGAAGCGCTATCGGTTAACTTAGATAGAGATGCTTCTTCCACTGCGAAATCTTTCACAAACAGGAAGCGCAACATTGCCGGGACTTCATCGAGTTTGACTATGCGCTCTTGAATCAGCGGTAGCGCTTGCTTAACCAGTGCAATCTCTGCATCGCTTCCGGTAATGACACCAGTCTTGGTTAAAAATGGAAGTGACCACTTAAGAAATTCATCTAAGGTCAGCGCACGAATTTTATCGCCATTAATTGCTTCTAACTTTTTCATATCAAAGCGCGCGGGTGATGAATGAACTTTATCAACGGTAAATAACTCACAAAGTTCGGCCATTGTCACATTTTCACGATCATCACCTGGTGACCAACCAAGAAGTGCCAGATAATTACAGATCGCTTCAGGCAAATAGCCTTGTTCGCGATACCAAGCAATCGATACTTCACCGTTGCGCTTAGAAAGCTTGGCATTATCTTGGCCCATCACAAATGGCAGGTGGGCAAAGACCGGGTAATCAGCAATGGCAACGCCCATTGCTTGATAAACCCGAATCTGGCGTGGTGTTGAAGAAAGGAGATCTTCTCCGCGCAAAACGTGCGTTACCTTCATCAAAATATCGTCAACTGCCACCGCCAAGGTGTACAGCGGTGAACCATCGGCGCGAACTAAAACAAAGTCAGGAACGAATTTGTGATCAAAGGTGACATCGCCACGAATTTCATCGGTAAAGGTGGTGCTGCCATCTGGCATGCGCATGCGCACAACTGCTTCGCGGCCCTGTGCTTTATAAGCGGCGATTTGATCGGCGGTTAATTCACGGCAGTGGCCGTTATATCCAGGTGCAACATTTGCCGCACGTTGTGCTTCGCGCACCGCTTCCAACTCATCTGGTGAGCAGTAACAGTGGTAAGCATCTTTCTGATCCAGAAATTTTTGCGCCCAATGTGCGTATATATCTAAACGTTGTGATTGCAGGTATGGACCGTTCTCGCCACCGACTTCTGGGCCCTCATCCCAGTTGAGGCCGAGCCATTTCAAAGTATCGATCGCTGCTTGGATGTATTCATCGGTTACGCGAGTTGTGTCGGTATCTTCAATACGGAATAAGAATGTGCCACCTGTGTGGCGGGCGTACGCCCAGTCAAATAAGGCGGTACGAATATTTCCGACATGTAAGTCACCAGTTGGTGATGGCGCAAAACGTACCTTTACTTTTTTCTCACTCACGGCTTTGCACTCACCTTATTTGTTAGTTGACCAAGGCCCTCAACGCCGACAACGACGTTGCCACGCGCAATTAGTGGACCAATTCCTGCTGGCGTACCGGTAATGATTACATCCCCTGGCAATAAAGTCATTACTTGAGAGATAAAGACAATAATCTGCGGAACGCTAAAGATCATCTGATCAAGGGTTGCATCTTGGCGAATCTCATCATTTACTGTTGAGAAGATGCGCTGTGTACCTGGCACAAAATCAGTTTCAATCCAGGGACCAATTGGGCAGAAAGTATCAAAACCTTTGGCGCGAGACCATTGACCATCACTCTTCTGAATCTCACGGCAAGTAACATCATTTGCCAAGGTATAACCAAAGATAACTTCGTTAACTCGCTCGACCGGAACATCTTTACAGACTCGACCAATTACCACTGCCAACTCGGCTTCATAATCTATTGTCGGAGCCATCGCCGGCCAAACAATTGTGTCTCCTGGGCCGATCACTGAAGTATTTGGCTTAATAAAGATGATCGGCTCTTTTGGTACTTCCGATCCCATCTCTTTGGCATGATCGGCATAGTTTTTTCCTACGGCAACGATCTTGCTACGGGGAATCACTGGCGCTAGTAAGCGCACCTTGGAAAGTTCTACCTTTGCCGCTGTCTTTGTCACTCCGTGATAAATCGGATCTCCCGAAATAACGGTGATGGAATTATCGTCCTCTAAAACTCCAAAGAGCGGATCTGTACCAAGGCCAGATTCAGGTCCTGGAGTGAATCGAACGATACGCATTGGGCTATCTTACGCCCTCGTAACGCTCCCATTTGCATCGATATGAAAGATCGTTGCCTGCGGAGAATTATCAGTAATGACTGAAGTCATCGCAGCTTTCTCCCCCGCAATGACTACGCCTTCGATTCCGGCAATTTGTGATGCAGCAGCAACTGCAAATACTGCTTGAACTGCATCTAGCGTCAGTGCTGGTGCGGAAATGTTTATCGCAACATATGTTCGCCCAGTTGTGTCGCGCAACGCTGCTGCTTGCTTGGCACCAGTGCGCGTCAGCGTTGAAGTTGCCAGAGTTGCTAACTTTTGATCTTCAGTGTTTTCAAATGAATTACTCATGATCTTCTAGCGCCTCATCCTTTAAACGTTCGATAATTACGCTGCTAATTTTACGACGGCGCCCAACTGGCCGCTCAGATGTTATCGACCAACCTAAAAGCGATATTGTGCTTCCAGCGATAGGGACGCGACCGAGTTTCTGCGCCATCAATCCGCCGATGGTATCTACATCTTCAAAGTCGGCTTTATCAATTTCGATCTTTAACTCATCTGCTAAATCTTCGATATGAAGCGTTGCTTTAGCGCGCGCCTTATCTTCACTTAACCAAGAGAAGGCTTCAATGCCATCATCGAATTCATCGGCGATCTCGCCCACGATCTCTTCGATAATATCTTCGATAGTGATTATTCCAGCGGTTCCACCATATTCATCAACCACAATTGCAAGGTGGATCTGATCGCGCTGCATCTCCTTTAAGAGTTCTGCCGCGATTTTAATTTCAGGTACGAAAACAGCAGGGCGCATATGCTGCTCAACTCTTTCAGTTGTTTCAGATTCGTGGTGATCAAGGGCGCGTTTTGCCAAATCCTTGACATAAGCCAGGCCGATAATATTGTCGAGGTTTTCTCCGGCAACTGGAATACGCGAATATCCAGAGCGCAGCGCTAAAGAAAGTGCTTGGCGCAATGATTTATCGCGCTCGATCCAGACCATATCCGTGCGGTGCACCATCAACTCGCGAACCAAGGTATCTCCTAGTTCAAATACTGAGTGGATCATCTCGTGCTCATCAGATTCAACCAGCCCACGTTCGTGAGCTTGATCTACCAGGTCGCGAAGTTCAGCTTCATTTGTAAACGGTCCGCTGCGAAAACCTTTACCCGGTGTAATCGCATTACCAATTGCAATTAACAAGTTGGTAACCGGTCCCAAGATGAAGGCTAAGAAGTAAGCAACTGATATTCCGGCGCGCGCCCATTTATGTGGTTGCTGGCGACCTAGAGTTCTGGGGCCAACACCAATTACTACGTATGAGAGCACCACCATTATTGCAACCGTCATTGCCATTGCCTGCGCAGAGGAATATTGACGCAAGAGAGCAACTGCAAGCAGAGCAGCTGCGGTAAATTCACAGATCTTTCGGACCAACAGCAGCACGTTTAAATAGCGAGATGGTTGTTGTGAGTACTTCTTAAGTAAGTGACCGCCACGCTTGCTTTCTAACTCTTCAATCAGAATACGTGAGATAGAAGAAAGAGCTGATTCAGATGCAGCAAGAAAACCAGCGAAGGCGATAAGAACGATTATTGTGCTGATGTTAAAGGCGTTCATTTCATCTCCTGATAGTTTTTAACTAACTTCTCTTGCAGGGTGAACATTGCCTTCTCTTCAGCCGGGGTGGCATGGTCATAACCTAAAATATGAAGCAAACCATGTGCTGCCAAGATGAAGATTTCGTGATCAATTGAGTGGCCAGCCGTTGCTGCTTGTTCAGCAGCCACAACAGGTGCAATCACGATATCGCCTAAAGTCACCGCTTCATTTCCGGGCTCTGGCATATCCATTGGGAAAGAGAGCACATCGGTCGGGCCGCCTTCATCCATCCATTTGATGTTCAGTTCAGTCATCTCTTCGATATCTACAAAGACTAAATTCAATTCGCAATCTGGACTTAACTTTAATTCAACTAGCGCGTTCTGAAGTAAGTCGCGCACACTTTCAGTGGGCACGAGTTCACCAGATTTATTGGTAATTTCAATAGTCATTTTAATTATGAATTGCGTATATTGCGAGGAGCAGATTTTGCCTCGTCATACCTTGCATAAGCTTTGACGATATCGCCGATCAAACGGTGGCGCACGACATCCTCTGCAGTAAGTTCTAAGAAAGCGATATCGTCAATATCGCTTAAAATATTTGTGATAACTCGAAGACCAGAATGTGCGCCGTTTGGAAGGTCCACTTGAGTCACATCGCCGGTAATAACCATCTTTGAGCCAAATCCCAGACGGGTCAAGAACATCTTCATCTGCTCTGGGGTGGTGTTCTGCGCCTCATCTAAAATAATAAAAGAGTCATTGAGGGTGCGCCCGCGCATAAATGCCAGCGGCGCTACTTCAATTACACCGGTTTGGATCAAACGCGGGATCGAATCAGCATCAATCATGTCGTGCAGCGCATCAAAGAGTGGGCGCAAGTAAGGATCTATCTTCTCGCTTAAAGTGCCCGGTAAGAAACCAAGGTGCTCGCCTGCTTCAACCGCCGGACGAGTCAAGACGATGCGATTAACTTTCTTTGCCTGCAGCGCCGCAACTGCTTTCGCCATAGCTAAATATGTTTTACCAGTACCGGCTGGGCCGATACCAAAGGTGATGGTGTTATCTTCAATTGCATCAACGTAACGTTTCTGATTTGCAGTCTTTGGGCGAATCGTGCGTCCGCGGTTTGAAACGATATTTAGCGAAAGAACTTCTGCAGGACTTTCCGCTGGTTCTTGTCCCAACATAGCGATGCTGCGCGTTACTGCATCAACTGTCAGTGTTTGGCCGGAGCGAATCACAACAACCATTTCAGCAAACAATTTTTCTAGCGCAAGGCAATCGATGTGTGGGCCGCGCAGAGTTATCTCGTTACTTCGCACCGTGATATTCACGCTCGGAAAAGCCGCTTCAATTATTCTTAAGTTGGCATCGCCGGCGCCGATGAGTGAAACCATCGCAATTGCAGGCGGGATGGTGATCAGAGTTCGCTCCATATAGTCAGAGATACTACTTTTAACCGGGCGGCCAAGCGAGCCCACGGCCACCTAATAGATGCATATGAGCGTGGAAGACGGTTTGGCCACCTGCTGCGCCGGTATTAAAGACGGTGCGATATCCAGTTAATTCACGTTCGGATGCGATCTGATCGGCTGCGGTGAAAAGTGCCGCGGTTATCGTCGCCGACATTTTCGCAAGGCCGGCCGCATTTTCGGTATGAATTGTTGGGATGATTAAAACGTGGGTTGGGGCTTGTGGATTCAGATCATTAAAGGCGACTACGTTCTCATTGCGAAAGATGATATCGGCGGGAATCACACCGTCGATAATTTTGCAGAAGATGCAATCTGGGTCTAACGCCATAAGTTGACTATACCTTTACCAGATTTTGAGCGCAGCGTTTACGCCCGAAAGCGCCGCCATCCCCGCATGGGCTGAACGGAATATAGGTCGTCCCATCAGAGCCACTTGCGCACCTGCAGATTTAAAGAGCGACAACTCTTCATCGGTTATTCCACCTTCTGGCCCAATGATTAGCAGTACTTTCTTTGCTCCTGGCTTTGCTACATCTGTTAACTTCTGTGTTGCACTTTCGTGAAAAACAATTGCTAAATCATAATTTGGGATTTCTACTGCAATCTTTTTAGCATCCAAAACACCCATTACAAATGGAATGCGATTGCGGCGTGTTTGCTTACTGGCCTCGCGCGCAGTGATTGCTAACTTCTGCATCAGATCTGGTGTGGCCTTGCCTATGGAACGAGTTGCGGCCCACAATAAAATTACATCGGCTCCACCTGCCGTGTTTAATTCGATCGACTCTTTAATGCGATCGCCTTTAGTCAGAGCTTGAGCGACGGTGAATTCAACTGGGAGGGCTTCCTCGAAACCAGTTGAGAGAACCCTTACCGTCATAGATTTCTTTGCGATTGCAATTACTTCAACTATCGACCAAGCACCTTGTCCGCTGGAAAGTACAAGACCATCTCCAATTTGGGTGCGCAATACGCGAATAGCGTGCCCAGCATCATCGCCTGCAAATTCATATGTACTTCCAACCGTGGTCGGAAGATCAGGAACGAAGAAGAGAGTGAGCATTAGCGTCCGAAGGCATCTCTAAATTTGCTAAAGAAACCTTGTTCGTGACCTTTAATCTTTACATCCCCGGGCTTTTCACCGCGAGATGTCGCAAATTTACGCAGAAGTTCTTCTTGGTCGCGGTTTAACTTATGTGGCGTTTGCACCTCAACGTGCACGATTAAATCGCCCCGAGTTGCCGCACGAAGTCGCGTCATACCCTTACTGCGCACAGCAATGGTTGCACCACTTTGCGTGCCAGGGCGAACCTCAATTTCAATCGGGCCATCTAAAGATTCAACCATTACCTTGGTGCCCAGGGTTGCGGCGGCGAAAGAAATTTCGATTGCAACGTGCAAGTTGTGGCCATCACGAATTAAGAATGGGTGTTCGGCTTCCACAATTTCAACATATAGATCACCTGCTGGCCCGCCACCTGAACCGACTTCGCCACGTCCGGCAAGTTGAATGCGATTTCCTGTTTCAACACCCGCTGGAATCTTTACCGAAATATTCTGGCGCGCACGTACTCGTCCATCTCCGGCACATTCGCGGCAAGGGTTTTGAATTACGCTGCCATATCCCTGACACGAACCGCAGGGACGTGAAGTCATAACTTGGCCTAAGAATGAACGTTGCACTTGCTGTGTTTCACCTCGCCCCTTGCACACCTGACACATTGCAGGTGCTGAAGAATCAGCAGATCCTTGCCCGCTGCACTTTGTACAAGTAACTGCGTTCTCAACAGAAATATCGCGCTCAGTGCCAAAGCAGGCTTCATTTAAATCTACTTCAACGCGAATTAGCGCATCTTGACCTTGGCGCATACGCGGACGCGGGCCGCGATTTTGTCCGCCACCAAAGAATGCATCCATGATGTCGCTAAATCCACCGCCACCGAATCCCCCACCAAAACCACCAAAGCCAGAACCACCCATGTCATATGACTGACGTTTTTGTGGATCACTCAATACTTCATATGCAGCAGTGACTTCTTTAAATTTATCCTGCACCGCAGGATCGGGATTAACATCGGGATGCAATTCACGCGCAATTTTGCGATACGCCTTTTTAATTTCATCAGCGCTAGCTCCACGATCAACGCCGAGCGTTTGGTAAAGATCAGACATAAATTAATTGCTCTCCGATATATAACGTCCAACGTAACGAGCGACGGCGGTCACCGCAGCCATCGAACCTGCGTAATCCATTCGAGTCGGCCCCAAAACACCAAGTGCGCCAATCGGAGAATTATCTGCGCCGTATCCAACTGTCACAAGCGAAGTTTGGCGCAGATTAGTCTCGCTCTGTTCGCCGCCAATTCTTACCCGCACATTTTCATTTGCATCACCCAGCAAACGCAGCAGAACAACTTGTTCTTCGAGCGCTTCAAGAATTGGTGAAAGTGATGTCCCTAAATCTTCACCCGAACGCGCCAAGTTAGCGGTTCCGGAAATCGTCATCTTTTCGCTGCCAAAACCTTCACCAATCATTGGATGGGTAATTACTGCAACCTGCTTAGTTAAATCTGCTAACAACTTTGCCGATCTCTTCATCAACTGTTCTAGGTTATTTGCTTCATCCAGGAAAGTTTCAATGGCGCGACGTTCAGCGCTAGATAAGGGTTTGACTGTCGCTAATTTATCTACGAAGACGCGGTAACCCAGATCGGTTGGGATGCGACCAGCTGAAGTGTGTGGATGGGTAATTAAACCTTCATCTTCTAAAACTGCCATCTCATTTCGGATCGTCGCCGGTGATAGGCCAAGCGATGACTTATCAGCGATAGATTTTGAGCCAACTGGTTCTTGCGTGGCTACGTACTCATCGACGATAGCGCGCAAGATTTCAAGGCGGCGTTGAGATTGCATAATTATTGAGTGCGCTTCCTTAAATTAATACGAGTGCGATAGAGATTAAAGTTAATAAGAAAAAGGCTGGGAATGCAGTCTTAGCTTTACCCACTTTGAAGTGTGTAAAAATCGCACCGGCCATAAAGAACCACAAGCCCACGAGTGGGAAGTAAGCCATCCAATTCCACTTCAGGCCAAGAATTAACCCAAACGCCAAGAGGGCTTCGAAGGTTCCAATAACGCGCGCAATGCCATCTTTTACATTTACATCGCGAGTGCCAGAAAGACCCTTCTCATTTCCACTGGCTTTGCTTAAACCAGAAACAACAAAGACGACTGCAAGAAAGGCTAAAAGGATCGTTGCGTTAGTACTCATGGGCTAAAGGTACTACAGAGCGTTAGCCCAGCGCTTCTCGGACCAAACGATCAGCGATAAGACGGCCCTGAGCCGTCAATTGAATTTGTGAATTTGAGATCACTACGTGCCCAGTTGAAATATATGCCTGCAAATTATCTTGTCCTTGCTTACTTAATGAAGTAAGAGCTAAACCAGTGCGCATTCTTATCGCAAGCATTATCGCTTCATCACGCAATTGTTCATCCGTTAATTGCTCTGATTCTGCAACTGGTGACTCATTCGCAAACAACTTCTGCTTATAAGCAGTTGGATGCTTCACATTCCAGAAACGTTTCTTATCTACATGCGAATGTGCACCTGGCCCAAGTCCCCACCAGTTAGCGCTCTTCCAGTAAGCAATATTGTGTTGGCATTCATGTCCTGGCTTAGACCAATTGGATAATTCATACCAATTTAAACCAGCCTCGTTACACATCTGATCAACTAGCAAATACATATCAGCCATCAAGTCATCAATCGGCATCGTCAAATCACCACGTTTAATCTGCGCCGCAAGCTTCGTGCCAGTTTCAACAATTAAGGCATATGCACTGATGTGATCGATATCCAGGGATAGCGCTTCCGTAACTGTGGTACGCCAATCATCCAGTGATTCACCTGGTGTTCCATAAATCAAATCAACGCTGACGCTATTAAAACCAGCTGCGCGGGCCATATCAACTGCGCGTTTTACATTGGCTGGATTGTGCGTGCGATCTAAAACTGCCAAGACATGCGGCTGCGCTGATTGCATACCAAATGAAATTCGATTAAATCCGGCCGCCAAATACCCGGCTAACTTTTCCTCGGTCACCGAATCTGGGTTTGCCTCAAGGGTTATTTCACAATCTGCAGTCAAGCCATTACGTGCCTTTATAGCCGAAATGACCCGCCCCAAATCTTTAGCAGGCAGCAGTGACGGTGTTCCTCCCCCAAAGAAAATGGTTGGTACTTGATCCCGCGGTGCGGCTTCCAATTCCAGAAGCACCGCATCGATGTAATCATTTGAAACTATCTCAAGGGATGCACCATCTAGCAGTTCATTCGGGGTGTAGGTATTGAAATCACAATACCCACATCGCTTTATGCAATATGGGATATGTACGTAAAAGGAGAGCACGTCAGTCTTGCTTACGCGCGGCTTTAATCTTTTCGATATCAGCATCTGTAGCAAGGGCAGCAACGAAAGCTTCTTGCGGAACTTCCACGCGGCCAACCATCTTCATGCGCTTCTTTCCTTCTTTTTGCTTTTCAAGAAGTTTGCGCTTACGTGAAATATCACCACCATAACACTTTGCCAAAACATCTTTACGGATAGCGCGAATGCTCTCGCGGGCGATAATGCGCGATCCAATTGCTGCCTGGATCGGAACTTCAAATTGTTGGCGCGGGATTAACTCGCGCAACTTGCCGGTCATCATCACGCCATATGAATACGCCTTGTCACGGTGAACAATTGCGCTAAATGCATCAACTGCTTCACCTTGTAGCAAAATATCGACCTTAACTAGGTTGCCTTCTTCATCACCGAGTTCTTCATAATCAAGTGAGGCATAACCCTTGGTACGGCTCTTTAGCTGATCAAAGAAGTCAAAGACGATTTCAGCCAGTGGCAAGGTGTAGCGAATTTCCACGCGATCTTCTGAGATGTAATCCATACCTTGCATGGTGCCGCGACGTTCTTGGCACAGTTCCATGATGGTTCCGATATATTCAGACGGAGCCAGAATCGTACATTTTACGATCGGCTCTTTCACATTATTGATCTTGCCATCAGGAAATTCTGAAGGGTTGGTAACTACAAACTCTTTGCCATCTTCCAGGGTTACGCGATAGACCACGTTTGGCGCAGTTGAAATCAAGCTGATGCCAGATTCACGTTCTAGGCGTTCGCGAACGATCTCCATATGGAGTAAACCAAGGAAGCCGCAACGGAAACCAAAACCAAGTGCGGCAGAACTTTCTGGTTCGTAAACAAGGGCGGCATCATTTAACTGCAATTTATCTAGCGCATCACGCAGCAAAGGAAAGTCAGCGCCATCTAAGGGAAATAGCCCAGAGAAGACCATTGGCTTTGGATCTTTATATCCAGCCAGCGGCGTCTTGGTTGGATTTTGATAATTAGTGATTGTGTCGCCCACTCGAGATTGGCGAACATCTTTTACGCCGGTAATTAAATAACCGACTTCGCCAACGCCTAAACCTTTACTCGGCACTGGTTCTGGCGAGATAACTCCAACTTCAAGTGCTTCGTGGCGAACGCCAGTTGAGAACATTTGAATTTGCTCGCGCGGATTGATGCGGCCATCGATCACTCGGATGTAAGTAACAACACCGCGATAAGAGTCATATACCGAGTCAAAGATAAGCGCGCGCGCTGGTGCGCTTGCATCACCAATTGGTGCAGGAATTTGTGCAACGATCTGATCTAACAATTCAGCAACGCCATCACCGGTCTTGCCTGATACACGTAAACAATCTTCGGGTTTGCAGCCAATTAAACGGGCAAGTTCTGCAGCGAACTTATCGGGTTGCGCATTTGGAAGATCAATTTTATTTAGTACTGGAATAATTGTGAGGTTATTTTCCATCGCTAGATAAAGGTTTGCCAGCGTTTGCGCTTCGATTCCTTGTGCGCAATCAACTAACAACACTGCGCCTTCACACGCTGCGAGCGAGCGCGAAACTTCGTAGGTAAAGTCAACGTGTCCCGGAGTATCGATCATATTCAGGATGTATTCCTGGCCATCGATTCCGCTGCGCCAAGGCAGGCGAACTGCTTGCGATTTAATGGTGATGCCGCGTTCGCGTTCGATATCCATGCGGTCCAGGTATTGCGCACGCATATTGCGCGCGTCTACAACTTCGGTGATGCCGAGCATGCGATCTGCCAGCGTTGATTTGCCGTGATCGATATGGGCGATGATGCAGAAGTTACGGATCTGCGCGGGATTTGTTGCTGCAGGTTGCGGGGCCTTAGCAAGGGAAATTGCAGGCACTCTTATCCGCCTCTATTAATTCTCTGGAGCTGAAATTAACGAGCGCCGGCTTTGGCAGCTGCCTTAGCCATTGATGACTTCTTATTTGCTGCGGTGTTGCGGTGAATTACACCCTTTGCAACGGCAACATCTAAAGCCTTAGAAGCAGCGCGAAGTTCAGTCGTAGTTGTTGTTGCATCACCCTTTGCTACTGCTTCGCGGAATTTGCGAACAGCGGTCTTGATAGATGATGAGACAGACTTGTTACGAGCTTGAGCCTTGTTATTTGTCTTAACGCGCTTGATCTGCGACTTGATATTTGCCACGTGTATTACTCCGAACGTCTAAAGCTGTGATAACCCTTTTGGTTGCCAAGTGAGATGCGTAGATTATCAGCGCAAGGGGTTCAGGCTCAAATTGAGGTGAAATCCCCGCCTACCCCACTCTTATCTCGCTCTTATCTAGCAGCGCGAGCGGCGGTAATGGTGGCGAGGGCTTTCTCCAGGGCATAAATCGGATCTGTGGCAGCACCTTTTACTTGTGCATCTGCAAGAGCGATCGCTTGTACCGCCTTTGATAAGGCGCGCGGAGTCCATCCTTGTAATTGGCGACGCGCTTTATCTATTTGCCACGGCGCCATCCCAAGTTGGCCGGCAAGTTCAAATGATTTTGCACCGCTTGCCGATCCCGAAACTTTCGCCAGGCTGCGTAGCGCTGATGCAATTGCAGATGTAACCATCACTGGATCTGTGCCAGTTTCGATTGCGCTGCGCAGTGAAATCAGCGCGACCGGTAAATTACCATCGACTGTCGCATCTGCCACATCAAATCCAGTTGTTTCAACGCGGCCTTGGTGAAATTTATCAACGATGGCTTCATCAATAACACCGGCAGGTGAATCAAGTGCGATCTGCGAAACAGCTTGCTGCAATTCGCGCATATCGCCACCGAGTGCGCCGACTAACGCTGCGACTGCGCCAGGTGATGCCTTACGTCCACTATCTAAAAACAATTCCTTTACAAATGCTTCTTTCTCCGCCTCTTTCTTTAAAGGCTCGCAAGCAATAATTTCTGGCTTAACTTTCTTTATCGCATCCAGCAGCGCCTTACCCTTTACGCCGCCTTTATGGATGAAGACAACAGTGGTGAGCCCATCTGGCTCAGTCAGATACCTGGTGACTTCTTCTTTGGCATCTTCAGGAAGATCTTGCAGATCTTTAATTATTAGTGCGCGGCGTTCAGAAAATAGCGAAGGCGCCAGCGCATCAGAGATATCACCAAGTAAGGCATCGCCCGCAAAGATCGTTGTGATTTCAGCGCTCTCATCTTTTAGCTGCGCAGTTAATTTGGCTATGGCGCGATCGGCGAGAGCAGCTTCTGAACCCAGGATGAGATAAAACGGATTCACGTCTTACTCCCATCTAATGAAGTTAAAACTGCCTTTACTGGTCTTTATCTTTAAGCGATGTCTGCGTGCTGCGATCGCAATCGCCCCATCAACATCTGTACGCAGTACTTTAGCCCCTACCTGCGTCAATAGCGTCAAGGTCTTGGGGGCGGGATGGCCATAACTATTTTCAGCACCGACGCTAATAACCGCAACCTGTGGAGCCAAGGCACGAGTAAAACTCTCATCTTGATATGCAGACCCGTGGTGACAGACTTTATAAATATCAACACTTGTTAACTCTGATGCAATGACTGCCTGGGTCTGCGGCTCCATATCCCCGCCAGCAAAGAGTGAGAAATCTGGCGTATCAATGCGCACCGCGATACTTGAGTTATTTGGATCGTACTCCCCGTTATCGGGCCAAAGAACTTTAATTTTCGTATTGCCAATTTGCGCACTGTGTCCGCGTTTGACGTTCCCATACCAAGTTGCGCCCACTTTTCGATTCTTAATCGCGCCAGATAAACCTGCAATGTGGTCAGCATGGCCATGTGTCAAAATCAATAACGGAATCTCGCGGATTGATAACTGTTTTAAGCAACGATCTATTAACTCTGGATCTGGGCCAGTGTCAATCACAATTGCGCGATGATTTCCTAAGTTAATTGCTGCGCCATCGCCCTGTCCTACATCGCAATTTGCTACCTGCCAATCCCCTGCCGGAAAACGTTGCAAGTAACTTAAAGACAGTGCGATCAGCAAAGCGGCGATAACAATTTTGCGCGGCAAAAGTAGAGTGAGTGCGATCGCGACGATTACAGCAATAAAGCCCCATAGCCCTTTACTTATTGTCAGCACGCGAAATCCAGCTGCCCAATCGGCAACGTTGGCTATCCACCAAGCCAGGGGTTTTACTAAAGTTATTAAGAGCGAAGCTAAGCCAGGGGTAAATGGAGATAAAAGTGCTGCGATAAATCCGACGATAGTAATTGGCACTATTGCAGGAGCTGCCAAAAGGTTTGCCAGGATGCTCATCGGCGATAGAAATCCTGAGATTGCAACAATGACTGGAGCGCAGAAAACCGTGGCTGCGATCGGCGCAGCGATTGCCTGAGCAATGATCTTCGGACAAAAACGTTCTAGATAAGTGATTATTCGCGGTGCAAAGAGAAGCAGACCAGCAGTGGCTAAAACAGAGAGCGCAAAGCCAGGATCTCGACCTTGCCAAGGATCACCAATAACAACTGCGGCAATTGCAAAACCTAACGCTGGCAGTGAATCTGCACCGCGCTTAGTTGCATAAGCAATCAGCAAGACTGCAGCCATTGCGGCAGCGCGCAGAACCGAAGGCGAAGGGCGCACCAGTGCGATAAATGCAACGAGTGCAATTGCTGTGGCAAAGATGCGAAAGCGCATAGTTCGAAAGAGAAATTGCGCACCCCATAAAATAAAAGCAGAAACTATTGCAAAGTTTGCCCCGCTTACCGCCACTAAATGTGTCAGCCCTGATCTGCGCATATCGCTGCGAAAGTTCTCACTTTGCAAGGATGTGTCACCCAAGACCATTCCGGGGATCAACGAACCAGCATCACCAGTACCACTTGCTGCTCGAAGGCCAAGGCGTACTTTGCCAAGAGATTTTGCCCAGCGTGATGGCTGGTTAAGAACTTCTACTTTCTGATTTGCAATTAACAGCGCAGCAACACGTGGTTCCTTACTGCGCATAATTCGCACCTCGGCGCTAATTTTCTGGCCCGGCAGCAAATTGGCAACTTCGATATCAGTCGTAATAAACCGAATCGGAATATGTAACTTGTAACTACTTTGCCCGATGCGGATCTCCTGCAGGCTTGCTAGCGCGCTGTAACTCGGGGGCAGAAAATTGCGACCACTGACCCGTTTTGCGCTCAGATGAGGATCCGTCGTCAATTGCAGAGTAGCGCTAGCGCTCTCGCCGATATGTTTAGCGACAACACTTGTTTGCAAACTGTGCTGACGCAGCGACATAACCGATGAACCAAGTGCCAGCGCAAAGGCGAGGACGATAAAGCGGTTACGTCTTTGCGATAGAGAAAATAGAACAAGTAGCACAGCAGCAATCGATGTTCGCCACGGCGCTACGTAACTCTGCAGTAACGCACCACACCAGAGCGCACCACCTAAAGCAAGTGCGCGGTAATCAATTAGACGCGTAACTTCTCTTTAAATTGTGAAAACTTGATTGATCCGATTCCGGATACCTTCATCAGATCATCGACGGTGAGAAAGGGCCCATTCTGATTTCGGTAAGCCACTATTCGCGCGGCTAACACTGGACCGATTCCATCTAAGGATTCCAGTTCCCGCGCACTCGCACGATTTAACGCGATCGGACCAGAGATTTTCGCTTTAGCGCGTTGCGGGGATATGCGCACAGCGCTGCCCGCTTTACCCGGTGGGTATATGTAAATTTGTTCGCCATCTTTTATGATGCGCGCCAAATTTATATCGGACAGATCGGCACCTTTTAATTTATCTCCAGCTGCCTTGATCGCATCCATAACTCTTGAATTTGCGGGCAAGGTGTAAACACCTGGGTTTTTAATTGCTCCAGCGACATCGACAGTCACTTGAGCAACGGCCTCGGTAACGGATAGACCTTCAGGTGCGAGCGGAATTTCCTCAGTGGCCCCACGTATCACGAGAAAGAAGGAGAGCGCAATTACTAGCGCTGAGATTGAAAGTAGTGATCTCTTTTGAGATATCGAGAAGGTGATGTTTGCCCACCAGTTGCGAAATTGTTCAGTAGATATTTGCATGGCGGGATCATCTGCCATTTATGGCCAGAGGATTCTAAAAAAGTCGGAGGCTGTGGTTAAAGAACGATATTTACAAGCTTTGGTGCGCGCGCGATAACTTTCTTAGGCGTTGCACCATTTAACTCTGCAGCGATTGTGGGATGGGCCAACGCTAAAGCTTCGATTTCAGAATCCGTGATCGTTGGCGAAACCTCAATACGCTCTTTGATTTTGCCGTTAATCTGAATTACCGCTTCGATCGCATCAGCAACAAGTAACTTTTCATCCACAATTGGCCAACCGGCGGTTGCAATCGCTGGCTTATGGCCTAGGCGCTCCCACATTTCCTCCGCTGTAAATGGCGCTACTAAAGACAACACAATTGCAATCGCTTCAGTTGCTTCGCGAACTGCTGGATCGGCTGCACCTGGACCTGAATCAATTGCCTTACGTGTGGCATTTACCAACTCCATAACGCGCGCAACTGCGACGTTAAAGCGGAATGATTCCACGGCAAATGAAGCATCGTGCAGCGCCTTATGGGTTGCCTTGCGAAGTGAGATGTCTCCAGTTGCAAAATCGACACCTGGCTTTGAAGTTACATCACCAGATAAACGCCAAGCGCGACTTAAGAATTTAACAGAACCAGAGGGTGAAACATCTGACCAATCAACATCATCTTCTGGCGGACCTGAGAAGACCATCGACAGGCGAATCGCATCAACGCCGTGGTTTTCTAATTCATCAGATAAACGAACTAGGTTTCCGCGAGATTTAGACATCGCAGAACCATCCATCACCACCATGCCTTGATTTAGTAGGCGAGTAAATGGTTCGTTAAAGCCCAACATCCCGATGTCGTGCAGAACCTTTGTAAAGAAGCGTGAATAAAGCAGGTGCAAAATTGCATGTGTTACGCCGCCAACATACTGATCAACCGGTAACCAAGTATCAATGTCAGCGCGCGAGAAAGGCTCGTTGTGATTTGTAGAAGATGGGTAGCGCAAGAAGTACCAAGAAGAATCCACGAAGGTATCCATTGTGTCTGAATCGCGAGTTGCCGCTGCCCCGCAAGTTGGGCATTTGGTATTTACCCAGTCAGTTGCTGCGGCAAGCGGTGATTGTCCCTTTGGCTTTAGATCCAAACCTTTAGCATCCGGAAGCAAGAGTGGAAGTTGATCAGCAGGCACAGCGACTTCACCACATTTTTGGCAATGCACAATCGGAATCGGAGTACCCCAATAACGTTGGCGCGAAACCAACCAATCGCGCAGACGATAATTACGTGCAGATTTACCTAAACCATCGGCTTCTAGCTGCTTATTTATCAAAGTGATTGCATCAGACTTATTAAGGCCATCTAGCGCACCTGAATTAATTATCTTTCCATCGCCAGTTGTTGCAATGCCTGTTTTTGAAGGATCTTCTTCACCGGTTTCCACAACAACGCGCACTGGTAATTTCATGGCGCGTGCAAAATCTAAATCTCGTTGATCGTGAGCTGGCACCGCCATAATCGCGCCTGTTCCATAATCTGCTAAAACGTAATCAGATGCCCAGATCTGCAACTTCTCGCCATTAACTGGATTAATTGCATAACGTTCTAGGAATACACCAGATTTTGGTCGATCAGTTGCTAAGCGATCAATATCTGATGCTGCCTTCACGGACTCTCGATACTTCTTAAATTTTTCATCGGCGGCAGTCCCAGCGGCAAGTTCGGCGGCCAGTTCTGAATCAACGGCAACAACCATAAAAGTTGCACCGAATAAAGTGTCGGGGCGTGTGGTGTAAATAGTCACTGGTTCGGTGCGGCCTTCAATTACAAAATTAACGTTTGCACCCTGTGAGCGACCAATCCAATTTCGCTGCATCATCAAGACTTTTTCAGGCCACTTACCTTCGAGTTGTTCCATATCATCAAGTAAGCGGTCGGCGTAATCAGTGATTTTGAAATACCACTGATTCAACTTTTTCTTAGTTACTGCTGTATCGCAACGTTCGCAAAGACCGGCAACCACTTGTTCGTTGGCAAGAACTGTCTGGCAACCTGGGCACCAGTTAACGGCGCTATCTTTGCGATATGCCAATCCGCGCTTATGAAGTTCAATAAATAACCATTGATTCCATTTGTAATACTCAGGATCACAAGTGTTAAAAACGCGATCCCAGTCGAATGAACAGGCATAACGACGCATTGAAGCTTTCTGCGTTGCGATATTTTCATATGTCCAAATACGAGGATCTTCATTGCGCTTAATTGCGGCATTCTCTGCCGGCAGTCCGAAGGCATCCCAGCCAATCGGATGCATTACGTTAAATCCTTTTTGAATCCAATAACGTGCGATTACATCGCCAAGTGCATATGCCTCGGCATGGCCCATATGTAAATCACCTGATGGGTACGGAAACATATCCAAGACATATTTCTTTGGTCTTTTATCATCGGCGCGACCAGATTTAAATGGTTCTATCGCATCCCAGATCGGGAGCCACTTCTCTTGGACATAGGCAAAGTCATATGCCTGATGTTCTTGTGAAGTACTCATCTGCCTAGTTTATCGGGCTTTAGCCCCAAGTAACGCCAGTCAATTCTTCGCTAACGCTCCATAAATCCTTTGCTAATCGTTGATCATATGCAACTGCTGCTGCTCGTGTGAGTTTAGGAAATCCGCGCATCTCCAGAAAACCATCTGGGCCAATATATGAGGCGCTGTAAAGGCCAGGATAAGTTGCAGCACAAAGCGTTGGAAGTGCACCGCGTTCTGCACTCTGCGCGAAGATTGCATTAGCCAGTGCGCCCGCGCGATCTTGCACTGATGCACCTGCGACCAAATTAGTGTCGGCATACCCAGGGTGCGCCGCAACTGCTTCAAGGTTCCAGTTATTGCGCATCTGGCGACGTTCTAGTTCGTGTATAAAAAGTAGGTTTGCTAACTTGCTAAAGGCATAGGCCGACCAAGGGTTATATGCCCCGATACCTTTAGCTTTATCGCGCAGATCATCAATTGTGAAATTGCCGATTCGTGCGGTGCGATGCATTTGGGAGGAAACGGCAACCACGCGATGCTTAATTTGCTTCTGCAGCAAACCTGTAAGAGCAAAGTGCCCCAGGTGGTTTGTGCCAACCTGCATCTCAAATTTATCTTTAGTAAGCGCAAATGGCGTCGCCATCACACCAGCATTTAAAATTAAAACATCAATTGGCGAAGTAAATTCATTAGCGAAATTACGCACTGATGAAAGATCGGCTAAATCAAGTAATTTAAAGTCGACCCGATCCTTTGCTATTTCAGCGACAGTAGCAGCGCCCTTTGCGGGGTTGCGAGCGGTAATAGTTACGTGCGCTCCAGCGCGAGCCAATTCTCGAGCGGTTTCTTTTCCGATACCGCTGGTTCCGCCGGTGATTACAAAGTGCTTCCCAGTTAGATCCGGAATATCAGATGCATCCCAGCCTCTTGGAATTGTAGTGACGCTAGACATTTACTTTCCAATCCCAATTTCTACTTTTATAAATTTCTTGAGTGGAGATAAGGGGATTCGAACCCCTGACCTCTTCCATGCCATGGAAGCGCGCTACCAACTGCGCCATATC
>Ga0209442_1000702_pt1 | contig 19483 bp, 19 predicted proteins | sample LauGreSBDMM110DD_2_FD_187565 | JGI IMG/M metagenome (GOLD analysis project Ga0209442, IMG submission 187565) | Freshwater lake microbial communities from Lake Michigan, USA - Sp13.BD.MM110.DD (SPAdes) (version 2) | ecosystem: Environmental > Aquatic > Freshwater > Lake | place: Lake Michigan...
TCTCTTCAGATGGCACACATTGTCCAGTATCTGCCGCCTTTTTTTCGGCTGCTACATCTTTGCCAACAGAGCAAGAAGAAACACAGACAAGTGCAAAAAGGAAGAACAGCGCGCGTTTCATTTTTTAGTCTTCGCTAGGTGCTTCAGCTGCACGCTTCTGAAGTTCGTTCACAACGTTTGCATCAGCAAGAGTTGTGGTGTCGCCCAAGTTGCGGCCTTCTGCGACATCTCGCAACAGACGTCGCATAATTTTTCCACTGCGAGTCTTGGGAAGATCTGGCGTGAAATAGATGGTTTTGGGTTTTGCGATTGCACCAATCTCTGATGCAACGTGATTACGCAGAATCTGTTCGTCAACTTCCATGCCGCCGACAAGGGTTACATACGCAATGATTGCCTGGCCCGTTGTTGCATCATTTGCACCAACAACTGCAGCTTCAGCAACGCTTGGATGAGACACCAAAGCACTTTCCACTTCAGTTGTTGAAATGCGGTGCCCAGATACGTTCATCACGTCATCAACGCGACCAAGCAACCAGAGATAACCATCGTCATCTAACTTCGCGCCATCACCGGCGAAGTATCGCCCAGCAAAACGGGACCAATAGGCATCTTGATAACGCTCTGGATCTTTCCAAATACCACGCAACATGCCAGGCCATGGCTGTGTCAGAGTCAGATACCCGCCGCCATGAGTGACTGGTTTTCCTTCATCATCAAGAAGTTCTGCGCCAATTCCAGGCAATGGAAACGTTGCAGAACCCGGCTTTGTGGTGGTTGCACCAGGAAGTGGCGAAATCATGATGCCACCAGTTTCTGTTTGCCACCATGTATCAACGATGGGGCAATTTCCGAGACCAATGTTCTCGTGATACCACATCCACGCTTCTGGGTTAATGGGTTCGCCCACACTGCCGAGCAGTCGAAGTGACGACAAGTCATGTTTTGCTGGCTCTTCGACTCCCCACTTCATGAATGTACGAATAGCTGTTGGGGCCGTATAGAAAATAGTGACCTTGTACTTTTCGATGATTTCCCACATGCGATCATTCGCTGGGTAATTCGGAACACCTTCGTACATCACTTGTGTCGCCCCATTGCTGAGGGGCCCGTACACGATGTAGCTGTGGCCTGTAATCCAACCAACGTCTGCTGTACACCAGAAAATATCTTTGTCGGGATTCAAGTCGAACACATACTTATGTGTGTACGTGACGTGCGTTAGGTAGCCACCAGTTGTGTGCATGATGCCCTTTGGTTTACCTGTGGTACCAGAGGTGTACAACAAAAAGAGCAACTGCTCAGAATCCATTGGTTCTGGTGGGCACACAGCATCGGCTGTTGCCATGAGTTCGTGATACCAATGATCACGGCCAGCCTGCATATCAACCGCATTACCGCCGCGCTTCACAACAACAACTGCAGTAATTGACGGAGTACTCGCAACTGCTTCATCTGCCTGTGGTTTCAAGGGGAACACTTCCCCACGTCGATACCCGCCATCAGCAGTGATGAGAACTTTTGCTTCAGCATCATTAATGCGATCTGACAACGCCTGAGATGAAAAGCCACCAAATACAACAGAGTGCACTGCACCGATTCGTGCACATGCCAGCATGGCAACTGCTGCTTCAGGGATCATCGGCAAATAAATGTTGACGCGATCGCCCTTGTTTACACCGAGATCCTTGAGAACGTTTGCAAACTTCTGCACTTCGTCAAGCATTTGCGAATACGTAATGGTACGACTGTCTCCTGGTTCGCCTTCAAAATGAAACGCAACTTTGTCGCCCTTGCCCGCAATAACGTGACGATCGAGGCAGTTGAAGGAAACATTAAGCTTCCCGCCGACAAACCATTTGCTGTACGGCAGTTTCCATTCACAGATGGTGTCCCACTCTGTATCCCATGACACCAGCTCACTTGCCTGACGTGCCCAGAACGCTTCGTAATCCTCATTGGCTTCGTCATAGAGAAAAGTGCCCGCAACAAGAGTGTTCTTCTTGAATGCATCGGACGGCGGAAACTTCCGCTTTTCCCATTGAAGAGCATCAATTGTGTCGTGGTTCTCGTTGTCTGCCATGTGAAACCCCCAGCTAGTCCTTATGACACTAGTGAAATGAAGCCTCGGATACCCATGGCGAACGGCAAGACTGAGCAAGTGACAAAGTCGAACCTTGGGCGAGATACGGCCCAGCAATTCGGACCAACGGAATGGGGCATGACCTCGGCTGTGGCCATCACTTGGGGTGCGTCATTCCTCTTCATAGCCATAGCTATCGACCATGTGGCAACGGGTGTCGTGCCTATCGCCCGCCTTGGTTTTGGGGCACTTGCTCTCGCCTGCTTTCCAGCCGCCCGCAAACGAATCGACAAATCAGACATTGTGCGCGTGGCCCTGCTTGGGCTGGTGGCTATGACAATCCCGTTTTATCTGTACCCACTAGCCGAGCAATCAGTCTCGTCTTCTATTGCCGGCATGATTAACGGCTCGATTCCTATCACCACTGTTGTTGCTGCAGCCATCTTGACCCGCAACATGCCGTCTGCTCGACGCATCACCGCAGTGATAACTGGTTTTGTCGGAATCGCATTGATTTCTATCGGCAGCGTTGGTGACGGCAAGGGCGCTTCTCTTCATGGTGTTGCTTTTTTATTGGCTGCAACATGTTGCTATGCATTCACCAGCATCTTGTCGCGTGAGATGCAAGTGAAGTATGGAACACTCACTGTTCTGCTGTGGCAGGAACTTTTTGCTTTACTCTTTTCGTTGCCTTTAGGAATTCCGGCATTCTTCGATAGCCAGTTTGCTTGGTCGGCGTTTTTCGCACTTCTAGTGTTGGGTGCATTCGGCACGGGCTTTGCTTATGTGATGTACGGAATGTTGATGGTGCGTGCAGGTGCAGTGCGCGGAGTTATCGGCGTTTTCTTCACCCCGGTTGTCGCAACAATTCTTGGGCTGTTGTTTCGTGACGAAAAAGTCACTGCCCTCGCGGTTGTCGGAATGTGTGTGGTTCTAATCGGAGCATGGCTTACAAGCCGGCCCGATAAGCAAATCGCTTAGGCGTCGCGGCGAGTGAACAAGACTGCGCCCAATACTGCAAACACTGCAACAAAGGCACTGAAATACGTCAACGAAACGAGCCAAGTGTTGCTCTCGTCAGTGTATTGAGCAATGAGTCTGAACCCGTTGCCTTGTACCGGCGCGAACTTAAACAGATTGCTGTCCTTGAAAGCAAGTGAGAGCAAACCGAACACCATTCCTTCAAGAATTGTTGGCCATAACAACAGTGCAGAGATTGCACCGGGTGAACTCTTGAAAACAAGCCCCAGCGATAAGCCGAGAATGGAGAGAAAAGCACTGAGAATTACTACCGAAAATAATATGCGAAGATCCGAACCAATCAGGTCAAAAGTGACATTACGAGAAGACAGAATCAGTTGTGCGGGTACTAAACAGAGCAGCAACATCAGCATTGATGATGCAACCGATACCACCAAAGTTGTCAGTAACTTTGCAACAAATACCTTTAACCGATTCGGTGTTGCAACAAGGGTGATACGAATAGTTCCTTGTGAATACTCTTGCGTAGAACACAGAACACCCACGACACCGAGTAACAGTCCTGTAAGTGGAGCAAAGTTGCCCACCATTGAAATCAGGGAATCGCCAACTTCACCATTAGTGAATGCAAAAAGAGAAGTAAGTCCGAAGATAACTGCTGGCAATGCAACCGCACAGATTGCAACAATCTTTGTTGCACGTGTGGTGCGTAACTTAAACAATTCGGATTTGAGTACGCCAATCATGGTTGCGGTGCATCCCAAACATTTGTAGTTGTTGATTGTCCGCGATATTCAACAGATGCATCCGTGGCATCAAGGAACGCTTGTTCAAGTGACCCAGTTTGTGGCGAAAGCTCGTGCAACACAATCTTGTTGGCAGCAGCAATGTCACCAACAGTTACGGCAGACACTGCGTGGAAGTCACCTCCTTCGCTAGTGCGTTCCACTGTGCCGCCTTGGGCAATGACTAATTCAGCTAAGGCATCAAACTGCGGCGAGACTACTCGTACCCATGTCTTTGCATGCTGGGTCATGAATTGAGCAATTGGGCCAGAAGAAATAAGTTTTCCTTGACCAATAACCACTAGGTCATCTGCAACCAAAGAAAGCTCTACTAATTGATGACTACTCACCAATACAGATCGACCTTCGTCAGCTAGATGCCGCATCACTTCGCGAGTCCAACGAATTCCTTCAGGATCAAGGCCGTTTGCGGGCTCATCCAAGATGACAACCTTCGGATCACCCAATAGAGCGACAGCTAGACCGAGTCGTTGGCGCATACCGAGTGAAAACTTGCCGACTCTGGTGCGTGCAGCATCTTCCATTCCGACCATCTGCAGTACAGCATCAACTCGGGAGGCAGAGATTCCGTTGGTCATCGCAATCCACCGAAGATGATTTCTTGCTGTTCGTCCCTTATGTGCGTCTCCGGCGTCAAGAAGTGAACCGACGAATGTCAGAGGAGATTCAATATCCACATACTTGCGACCATCGAAGGTGGTTATCCCGGTGTCAGGTTTGTCGAGGCCGAGCATGCAACGCATCGTGGTGCTTTTGCCCGAACCGTTTGGCCCGAGGAAACCAGTAACACGACCCGGTGCCACCGAGAATGACAGATTGTCTACGGCTTTTTTTGATCCGTACGTCTTGGTGAGATTCTCCACAACGATCATGCGCCCACCTTATGCCACATCGGTCTGTTTCTGAGACCACTCCAACACGGTGAAATTGCCCAGTCCAGTTTCGTCTAGCAATGCTTGCGACTCCGTGATTCGGCTGCGCATTTTTATGGCTGCAAGTGTTGGCGCAGACGCTTGTTCTGCCCACACCCGCTTGCCTTCTTCGACCAAGTCATCTATGCCCCATCGCTGTAGAAACTGTGCTTGTGTTCGCACTGCATCAGGTTCACGCACGGCAGCGAGCTGATCAATCAGAACTTGAGTTGTGATGTCTTGCTCGCCGGGGCTCTTCAAATAATGTGTGCCCTTTTCATGGCTTGCATATGTTCGCAACCATTCACGCCACGGCATCGAGGCAACTTCGGCTGTCAATGGCGTGCAGTAATCAATGGCAATGACTGACCCGTTACACAATATGGATAACGAATCGACCAACCATTGCGCAGCTTCTCGCTGAATAGGTGCACGTGAACCGTGCGGTGCTCTACCTGGCAAGAATGATGGCACTGGAGAGTTCATCAAAATCTCAGAAAAGGTTTCCCCAGTTGCAATCACGTGTGCTTCGCGCCAACCGTCGTCGTACACCCACAATTCAAACGGAATATTGTCGAGCAATTCATTGGCAATAATGACGCCGTTTTCAATAGCCGAGGGCATTGAGCCAGTCGACGTTACGCCGTCAGGGTGAAGCGCACGCTGTGCAGCACTGGATTCAATAGTGATGTATTCGCCCCGCTGTAGACATTCTGGTGCGGCAGAAAGGATTGATCGTGCAAGCGTTCCCGGACCAGCGCCCACTTCAACGATCTGAAAATTGTCTGGTTGCCCGAGTCGTTTCCACACGTCATCAATTGCTCGAGCTAGAACTGTTCCGAACAATGGACCTACTTCAGCAGAAGTAATGAAATCTCCACGCCTGCCTGCACGCCCTGTTGTGGAATAGAAACCGTATTCGCTATACAGCGCGAGATCCATGAAGGAAGAGAACGGAATACTCCCCCGCGACGCTGCAATAGCAGCTCGAATGGAATCAGCGGCTGATGGCACCGGCAAGACCGGCAAGATCACCGAAGTGAATCACGATGCCAGGCAGAACACCCAACAACAAAGTTGCGATGCCAGTAATACCAAGGGCGACTGCAAGTGATGACTTCACAGGAACTGGTGACGTGTCGCCATCTGGAACTGGGCGCATCCACATTTCACGCAAGATGCTGCCGTAGTAACCGAACGCAACAACTGAGTTCACGCCACCAATGATTGCGAGCACATAGGCCCACGTTGTTCCAGCTGAAACAAGCGACTGGAATGCCGCGAACTTACCGAACCAGCCACCAAATGGCGGGATACCAGCAAGCGATGCCATGAAGATAGTCATCAGAGTTGCAATGCCGGGTGCATACGAGAACAAACCACCGTACGAGGAGATTTCACCACTGCGTGTCTTGCGAGCGACAACCGTAACGACAGCAAAGACACCAAGGTTTGTTGCTGCGTACACGATGAGATACGTGACAACCGCTCGCAAAGCCGATTCTGCAACACCGGTTTCACCAGCAACGGCGAGTGGCATGAGTATGAAACCACCCTGCGCGATTGAAGAATAGGCCAACATACGAATGATGCTCGTCTGCTTCAACGCCATGACGTTGCCGAGAGTCATCGTGGCCGCAGAGAGAATCCAAAAGACCGGCTGCCATACGGCGTGCGAACCAGGGAAACCGACATACACAACAGTGACAAGTGCAACAAAGCCGGCTGCCTTTGAGGCAACTGACAAGAACGCGGTTACAGGAGTTGGTGCACCTTGATAGGTATCAGGTGCCCACGTATGAAACGGCACTGCAGAAATCTTGAACGCAAAACCGATGACTACAAAGAAAACCGCTAATGCGCGAATTGATGTGAGGTTGCTTCCCAGAGAAGCGCCTATCTCAGTGAGCTTTGTTGAGTTGGTGATTCCGTAGAGCAACGACATGCCGTACAACATGATCGCTGAAGCGAATACGCCAAGAAGGTAGTACTTGATACCAGCTTCATTGCTTCGTGAATCACGCTTGCGCCATGCAGCGAGCATGTATGCAGGAATAGACAAGAACTCGAGTGCCACGAAAATTGAAATGAGGTCACGACTCGATGCCATCATGACCATTCCCATAAGGCTGGACAGCATCAGGAACCAGAATTCACCTTGGTAATAGTCGCCTTCACGTATGTAGTCAGCTGCAAGGAGAACTACTACGTACCCGGAAAGTAAAAACATGCCCTTCATCACCAAGCTGAAATCATCAATCACATAGCGACCGTCAAACATCTCTCGCGTGCCTGCATTATTCAATGCCAATGTCAGAACAGGAATGAAAGCAGCGAGCAGAGTAAAGCTTGCTACAGGTGTCAGCAACCATTTACGAGCATCAGACAGGAACAAGTCGAGCAACAAGAGCAGCACAATGCCTGCCCCAAGAATCATCTCAGGAGCTAATGCGTGGTAATCAATTGTTGGTGATGACCACGCAGCGGTGGCGATTGTGCTTAGCACCGGTCAGCCTCCGAAAGCCTTGAGAGTAACGCTTACCGCAGGATCGAGAACCTTGAACATTAATTGTGGGTACACACCAAAGACAACAATTGCGATGAGAAGTGGCGTCCAAGCGATCCACTCAAACTTGTTTACATCGTGGATGTCTTCGTCATGTCCGTGACCAGCAGCAAACTCTGCAGTTGGTTCACCAAATGCGATGCGCTGGAACAGCCACAATAAATAGCCAGCAGCAAAGACAGTACCGATTGCTGCAATCACCATGTACGCGCGGAATACGTTGACTGAAAGTCCTGGTGCTGGTTGGTATGCAGACAAGATTGCAGGGAATTCGCCCCAGAATCCAGCAAGGCCTGGCAAGCCGAGTGAAGCCATTGCGCAGAAACCAAGAATCCATCCGAGTTTCGGCATTTGTAACAACATGCCAGAAATGCGCTTGATTTCAAGTGTGTGGTATCGCTCTTTGACTGAACCAGCAACAAAGAACAACATGCCGGTGATGAGACCATGAGCAACCATTCCAAACATTGCAGCGTTCATGCCGAATGAAGTGAGAGTTGAAATACCAAGCATTACGAAGCCCATATGCGCAACAGACGAGAACGCAATCAGACGTTTCATGTCTGTCTGTGCAAGACAACCAAAGGAACCGTAGATGATTCCGATTACTGCAAGACCACCGATATACGGAGCCCATGCTTCTGCTGCTTCCGGAAGAACTGGAATTGCAATACGTACAAAACCGTATGTACCCAACTTCAACAACACTGCAGCAAGGATGACTGAACCTTGAGTCGGTGCTTGTGTATGCGCATCTGGCAACCACGTGTGGAATGGGAACATCGGAACCTTGACTGCAAAGCCAACGAACATTCCGGCGAAGATCCAAATTTGAGTGGTACGCGAAATGTCCATGCCCTTCTCAATGAGGAATGGAATAGAGAAGCTCTCTGCGCCGGTCTTGAAGAACAGTGCAAGGAATGCAACCAGCATGAGTGCTGATCCGAACATGGTGTACAGGAAGAACTTGAGCGATGCGTACTGACGATTTTCGCCACCCCAAACACCAATCATGAAGTACATCGGCAAGAGCACGAGTTCGAAGAACACGAAGAACAAGATGAGGTCACGAGCAATAAATGTTCCGGCCATACCTGTTTGCAGGATCAACATCAAGATGAAGAACGCCTTCGGGTTTCCGGGTGATGGCACATGATCCCATGAATAAATCATGACGAGAACGGTGATGACCATCGACAAGAGGTACAACGGAAGGCTGATGCCATCAATACCGATGTAATAGGACGACTTAATGACTGAAATCCAGTCGTGTTCCGCCACGAACTGCATGTCACCGGCTTTGCCGAAATCGAACTGGACCATTGTGTAAATACCCACAGCAAGTGTGGCGATTGCTGTTGCGATGGCGACTGACTTGATCAGTGCCTCTTCAGCTTTCGGTATGAACAGCATGATGAGGACTCCGACAAGCGGCAAGAATGTGCCGACTGTTAGAGCCCAGTTGTGGTTGCTTATGACTGCCATTGCGGTAGCTCCCTAGGTATTTACGATGACGAGTACGAGGGCGCCGATGGCGGCAGCGCCGAACAACAACGCCCCATACTGATTGACTTTTCCGGACTGAACAGGACGTAGAGCGCTTCCGGCACCTTGGGCGGCATTGCCCGTGCCATTCACTGCGCCGTCGACCACACGTTGATCGATGTTGCGATAGACCCAACCAGCGATTCCCTTGGCTGTTGTGCCAGCTCCATTAACTGCGCCATCAAGAACTTTTTGGTTGAACCAATATACGGCAGCAGCAATTGGATGCGCAATTGAACGAACAATGATTTTTTCGTACAGAACGTCGAGGTAGTACTTGTTGACAAGAAGCTTGTATCCAAATCCCAACACCTTGTTGCGCTCTGTGAGGCCTACAAACTTCTTGTTCTTCTTTTCGTACAACTGAATACACACAAACAAACTGAGAAGGAAGCCGGCGAAAACAATCAACATTGACAACCCGGCCTTAGACCACTTAAACGGTGCATGATTCAGTTGCGGGGCTGCACAAACACCTTGTGTTGGCGCCTCTGTTCCACACGGCGATTTGTGATGCCCAGATTCTTCTGAATGAGTGTCTTCACCGCTGGCAGCAGTTGACCTCAGCATCTCTGGGCCTACTTCACCTTCTGCGGCTGTTGCATAGGCGTCTTCAACTACTACCGTCTCAGAATCTGATACGACCTCTGCGTCAGGAGCGACCGAGGAATCAGTCGGCGCATCAGCAGCTACACGGGCTTCGCCAAGACCGCCTTTGACATATGCAATACCTGTTGGGTTGAAGACTTCAGCGCTTGGCTCAACCCACTTCTTGAAGTTTTCAAACTTTTCGCCAAATGGCAAAGCGTTCAGGAAGCCGGAGCTAAGAGCAAGTGTCGCCAAGATGATCAATGGAACAGTGATGAGCAAACCAGATTCATGGGGTCCGTGTGATGCATGCGCATCATGTGAATCATGACCATGATCTGCATGGTCATCGTGTGCAGCGTGCGAGTCATGGCTCTCTTCTTCATGATGTTCGCCAGCAGATGCACCACGTGGCTGACCAAAGAAGGTGAGGTAGGTAGCGCGTGTCATGTACGCAGCAGTAAGGAAAGCACCTGCGAGTCCGACATACATGAACACGTTGTAGCCATTGTGGCCAACGTTGTCGATGATCTCATCTTTTGAAAAGAAACCGGAGAATGGGAACACTCCGCAGAGGGCAAGTGTCGAAATAATCCAGGTACCGAAAGTGATTGGCATGAACTTGCGAAGCCCGCCCATGTCTTTCTTCATCTCGAACGAGTGATGAGAAGAACTATGGCTAATTGATCCGGCGCCAAGGAACAAACATGCCTTGAAGAACGCGTGAGTGAAAATGTGAAAGACAGCCGGCAGCCATGCACCAGCACCAAGACCCATCATCATGTAACCAAGCTGACTGACTGTTGAATACGCCAGAACCTTCTTGATATCTGTTTGTACAAACGCAAGCAACGCAGCGATGACAATGGTGATGCCACCAATAACAACTATGAAGTTGGCGCTACCACTAAGGATGTCCATGCCTTTGAAGAACACGGGGTACAAACGAGCAACGAGGAAAACACCAGCAACAACCATTGTTGACGAATGCAACAGCGAACTGACAGGGGTTGGACCAGCCATGGCGTCTGGCAACCATGTGTGCAACGGGAACTGACCGCTCTTACCGATAGCTGCAATAAAGAGTGCTATTGCACCCATCGTGATGGCTGCATGGCCAGGATCACCCGACAATGCCCACGATGAAAGACCACGAATCGAAAAACCAGACACACCAAGATTCTTGGTGGTCCAATCATTAGCAGAGAAGAATAAAATTGCTGTTCCAGTGAGAAGACCAATATCACCAGTACGTGTGGTGAAGAACGCCTTTAGTGCAGCGCGACTGTTTGCGCCTTCTTCCCACCAATGGCCAATAAGAAGGAACGAGCACAAGCCCATGATTTCCCAACCCAAGATGAGTTGAATCATGTTTTCTGCAACAACCATGTTGAGCATTCCGGCCGAGAACAAAGTCAGTGAAGCAAAGAAGTGCGTGTAGCGACGGTCACCGCGCAGATATTCAAGCGAATAGATCTGCACCAAAGTGGAGATGAATGCAACGACTAAAAGAATTGCAACAGTTAGCCCGTCGACATGTTGGCCAATGCCAAATGAGAATCCATCGTTTTGCCACCACGTCCACGTCTTGACAACGGGAGAAATGAATGCGCCTTCAGATGCTCCGTTTACTCGTTGGATCCACTGGTATGCGGCGCCACCGGCAAAGACCAATGCACCAAACATGGAAGCAACACCAAATTCGCTTCCCTTCTTTGGCATTCGCTTTCCGAAGAAAATAATGAGGAAGAACGACAAGGCAGGAATGATGGGAATGACCCATGCATTTTCGAGGAACCACCCCGACTTCAGTGCTACTTCTGTAGCTGCTTCTGTGGCTTCAGCGAACATCGGATTAGCCCTTCATCTCTGAGAGTTCATCGAGGTCAATAGAACGACGATTGCGATACATAAGCAGAACCATTGCAAGACCCACACCAACTTCTGCAGCAGCAATTGCGATGATGTACAGCGCGAAGGTGTGGCCATCAAGTGAGCCATGACGCATAGAGAAGGCCAACAGGTTGATATTGACCGAGTTCAAAATGAGTTCGATTGACATCAAAACAAGAACTGCGTTCTTGCGGGCAATTACGCCATAGACGCCAATGCAGAACAGAACAGCAGCAAGGATGAGGAATTGATTAACAAACATGGTTAGTCCCTCCTCGCAAGAACAATGGCTCCGACAACAGCTGCGAGAAGTACGAACGACAAGGCCCAGAACGGCAAGAGGTACGGCCCAAAGATTTGGTCAGAAATTTCTTGAGTTGTTGCCACCGCAGGATTCGTTGGCATTTTGTCATCACCGAATCCGCTATCGAGCGCCATTGCCATTGCAACGAACAATGCGATTGCAATAGGGATCCCGAAAAACCAATTCTTGTTATTCAAATCTGATTCGGCACCAATACGAGCACGCGTCAACATGGTTCCGAATAAGAACAGCACCATCACAGCACCGATATAAACAAGTACTTGTGTAATAGCAACAAACTCAGCTGCAAGTAACACATACTGTGCCGCTGCACCGGCAAGGACAACAACTAACCACAGAGCGGCGTGGACAACATTGCTAGTAGTAACGACACGCAAGGCGCCAAAGACCATGATTATGGCGATAATTGCAAAACCAATGTTTTGAGCAACAAGGACGTCAGCTGCAAACATTATTTCTTGCCCTTCTTGTCTGCGCCAGCTTCAAGTTCAGGTGCTTCAGGAACTGTTTCCATCCACTCTCCAAGTTTTGTTTTGTCGTGCAAAAGATCAGCAATGCGTGGCTCTGAGTATTCGTACTCAGGGCTCCAGAACAACGCATCAAACGGGCACACATCAACGCAGATTCCGCAGTACATGCACAACGCATAGTCAATATCGAAGCGATCAAGTTTGTTCACTTTACGAGCAGCACCACCAGCGCGACGCGGTGGAGCCATCTCTTTGTGGCCTTCGATGTAGATACACCAGTCCGGGCATGAACGAACACACAACATGCATGAGGTGCAGTTACCTTCATGAAGTGCAATAACGCCACGTGCGCGGAGCGGAGGCGTTTCCTTGACATGTGGGTATTGAACTGTGTTCGAACCTTCCTTGAAGGTTTTCATCATGGTGCCGAATGTGACACCAAGACCTTTTACAAGACCAGGAACTTTTGCCATTAGAACGCCACCTTCAGAATTGCTGTGACCATGATGTTGGCAAGCGATACGGGGATAAGAACTTTCCAAGCGAACTTCTGCAATTGATCTTCGCGGAAACGTGGGTAAGAAAAGCGAATCCACATAATGAAGAAGACAACAGCAAGCATCTTTGAGAACAAGATCAGTGGTCCGACGATGTTCATCCAGTTGTCGATGCTGTCGATGGTGGTCCAACCGAACCATGAGAACGGCACTGCCCAACCACCGAGGAAGAGAACAGAAGCAATCATGGAGAACACACCAGCGGTTGCAAATTCACCAATGAAGAAAATGAGGAATCGGAAGCCAGAGTATTCAGTCATGTAGCCAGACACGAGTTCAGATTCAGCAATGGGCATGTCAAACGGAGTCTGAGTGAGTTCAGCTTGGACCGCAATCATGAACACAATGAACCCAACGAACTGTGTGATGACGTATGGATTACCCAGGCCACTAAATCCGAACATTGATCCACTGTTCTGTGCAACAACAATTTGTTGCAGGTTCATAGTTCCGGCTTGGATAACAACACCAACAACAGCAAGAACCATCGGAAGCTCATACGCGATGAGCTGACCAGCTGCGCGCAGACCACCTAGTAATGAGTACTTGTTGGCACTCGCCCAACCGGCAATCAATATTCCGAGAACCGACACTGAGGAAACTGCAAGTGCATAAAACACTCCGGCTTCGAAGTCAGTAAATATTGCGTCGGGGCCAAACGGCACAACCACCACAAGAAGGAATGTGCTTGCCAAGACAATCAGTGGAGCCAACTTGAAGATGAACTTGTCAGCGCGCGCTGGATAGATGTCTTCTTTTTGTAACCACTTGCCGACTTCGGCGAAAAGCTGCATCGAACCTTGTGGGCCAGCTTCCATTGGTCCAAGACGTGACTGCATGAACGACATCATCTTGAACAAGAACAAATACACCACTGTTCCGGCTGGAAGAAGTACTGCAACAAGCCCGCCTAGAACGCGAAGAAGTGATTGTGCCCAATATGGCAGATCAGCAGAAAGAAGGGTCGCCAGATTCATCAGCGGTCAATGTCTCCGAGAATGAAATACAACGAAGCAAGAATGGTGATGATGTCTGGAACATAGACACCCTTCAACAGCCACGGCGTAATAGAGATGTTGTTGAACGATGCGCTGCGAATCTTGACGCGGAATGGCCCCATGTCGCCTTGAGAAACGACGTAATAGCCCATTTCGCCAAGAGGGTTCTCCGTTGAGACCCATGCTTCGCCTTCAGGAACCTTGATGATTTTTGGCACCTTGGCCATGATTGGGCCTGCAGGAATTGTGTCAAGAAGTTGATCAACGATGCGTGTTGATTCACGGACTTCCTGCAAACGCACCCAGCATCGTGCGAACGAGTCGCCATCTGGGTGAGTGATGACTTTCCAATCAACCTTGTCGTATGCAAGAGGTAATTTCTGGTCACGACGAAGATCCCAGTCAACTCCACTTGCACGCAAGTTTGCACCAGACATTCCGTACTGCAATGCAACATCTTTCGGAATTACACCGATGCCGCGAGTACGCGATTGGAAGATTTCGTTACCGAACAACAAGTCTTCGATTTGGTCACAAAAGCCACGAAGTTTTTTCATGACATTGCGAGTCTCGTCAATGAAGCCTGCAGGAAGATCGTCTTTCAATCCGCCGATGCGATCAAAGTTTGGATGGAAACGTCCACCAGTTGCACCTTCAATGAGGTTGAGAACATATTCACGGTCACGGAATGCGAAAAACACTGGAGTAACAGCACCGAGCTGTACGCCAAGGTCTCCGAGGAACAAAGTGACGTTTGCAATTCGTGACAATTCAAACAAAATGGTGCGAATGTGCTGTGCACGTGATGGTGCTTCAACACCCATCAATTTTTCAGCAGCAAGTATGAACGGCACTTCGTTTGCAAATGATCCGAGCCAGTCAATGCGGTTTACCAACGCTGTGACTTGTGGGTATGAACGAACTTCGGTGAGTTTTTCGTAACCACGGTGCATGTAACCGCACGATGGGTCTGCCCAAAGAACTTGTTCACCATCTAGACGAGCAATGATTCGCAAAGTTCCGTGTGTGGCGGGATGCTGTGGCCCGATGTTGAGCGTCATGCCCTCTGTTTCAAGTTCTACGTTTACTCGTGCATCAGCAGCTTGCGCCGCAATGTACGCAAGTTGTTGACGATCGCCTAGAAGACTCATGATGCATCACCTTCTTCTTCACTGTCATCACCAGGAAGTGGCTCGACATCAACAATTCCGGGCCATGGTTTCACCATGCGTGCAAGCAGTGGGAAATCTTTACGAAGTGGGTGTCCTTCAAAATCTGTCGGCAAGTACATATTGCGCAAATCAGGATGGCCATTAAAACCAATGCCAAACATCTCATGTGTTTCACGCTCATGCCAGTTTGCACCAGCAAAGACTTGCGACCATGAATCAATAGCCATTAGAGAATCATCAACATCAACTTTGATGTTGATACCAAGGGTGGTGAACGGCTGCACGAGACGCGCGATCACTTGAAAACGAGTCGCGCCACCTGCATAGCCCTGTTTGATAACACTGCTGCGCTCGACCGGTGGCGCAGTTGGGTCATCTTCGCCGCGACCGTATGGAGAAGGCAACCAGTCAATAGCTGAGATGAATCCGAAATAGGTGTAGCCGAGGCTCTTTAAAGTTTCACCAGTTGAGCGCCATGCATCAGCAGTGACACGAATCCACATGTCATCATTTGGCTTAACGAGCGAATCAACGACGGCACTGCCGAGCGCAGCGCACACGCGAGTAATCTCTGCATCGCGCACATCGTCGCGTTGTGTTTCAGTTGGGGTATCAGTTGTTGACGACAACGGGGATACCTCCCTTTTCTGCAGATTCACCATCGACGTACATTGACTTTGTACCTTCACCGCGCCAGCGAGCGCCCATGTCTTCGTGCTTAATGCGTTGTTGTAGCAACACAATTCCTTCGAGCAATGCTTCAGGACGTGGAGGACAACCAGGGATGTACACATCAACAGGAATGATTTGATCAATTCCCTTTGTTACTGAATAGCTGTCCCAGTACGGTCCGCCGCAGTTGGCACACGAACCCATTGAAATGACGTACTTCGGTTCAGGCATTTGCTCATACAAACGCTTGATAGCTGGTGCCATTTTGTCTGTAACAGTTCCGGAAATAACAACAAGGTCTGCTTGGCGTGGAGATGCAGGAAGAGGAATAACTCCGAGACGCATGACGTCGTAACGCGGTGAACCAAACGCTGCACCCATTTCAATTGCGCAGCACGCAAGGCCCCATTGATACACCCAAAGGCTGTACGAACGGCCGAGGTTAAACAATTGTGTTAGCGGTTTGCCCAACCGACCACGATCTACAAGACCCATAATAAAACCCTTGTTCCTAGACCCAGCGAAGGACGCCTTTGCGCCACGCATAGACGAGACCTAGTAGCAAGATGGCGACAAAAATGCCCATCTCTACAAGGCCAAACATTCCGTACCGCTCGAGTTGAGTAGCCCACGGGAAAATAAAGACTGCTTCAACATCAAAGATGACGAACAACAGGGCAAAGACGTAATAGCGAATTTGGCTTTGTGACCAACCGTCACCAACTGGATCTACACCACTTTCATAGGTAAGCAGTTTTTCCGCATTCGGGTTATTCGGACGAATGAGTGCCGAAATACCTAGCAGCAAGCCGGCAACGAGAAAGGAGGCCAGTCCAAACCACACAACTGTGAGATAGGACCGTAAGAAGGGGGACATCGCACTCAAAACTACTACGGGGACTCACTATCGCCCCAACTTCCCACTGGGCCACCGCTCAGTTATGCCATGTGCCTTTGTGCGATATTTTCTAAAAACCACGCAACCAATTCATCGCACCTCTGTTCGGCGTCGACCACGCGCGAACTCGTCTCCCGCATCATTTCATCGGGAGTCATCCCGATGGCAGTTATCTCATCGCTCCCCTCGCCGGTCATCCACAATCGCACAATCGATTCCGACGCCTCCGGGTGAAACTGGAGGCCAAGCGCCCTTCCGCAGATCATGGCCTGGGGGCCAACAGGTGAATCCGCAAGGGATGTGGCCCCCGTGGGAACGCTGAAACTGTCGTAATGCCACTGCATCCAGTCGCCCCGGGTAAGGCATTCTGGGGTCAAACTAGTCGCTTCTGCGACCGGAAACACTTGGTACCAACCGATTTCAGGGGTTTTTGCCCTGGTGACTTCGCCTCCGAGGGTGACGGCCAGTTGTTGTGCCCCAAAACAAATTCCAAGAATTCCGATACCCCGAGAAACCGCCTCTGCCAGAAGGGTTTGCTCAGCCCGAACGGGTTCAGCGACATGTTCCCAATAGGTGCTCCAATTTGACCCCATGGCCACGACGAGGTCGAAGCCATCAAGCGAGGGCCAATTCTGATGGTCTTCCCGAAGAAACTCGGTAAATGAATACCCGCGCCGGCGCAAAGCTCGACCAACGAATCCAGGATCAGCATCCTCACTATTAGCGATGAGTACAGCGCGCATGACCACTACGGTAGGGGCAGATGACAGCTATACCAATTGATTCTGATGTCATCACAGCAGCTCGAGGTGCCGGAGTAGGTGTAGTCAAACGCACCCCCATCACCGAGTCGGCTGCATTATCCGAACGGTATGGCGGAAACGTGGTGTTCAAGGCTGAGAATTTGCAGCGCACTGGGTCTTTCAAGATTCGCGGTGCAATGAGCAAACTCGCCTCGCTCGGTGACGCAGTCAAGAACGGCGTCGTGGCGGGCAGTGCTGGAAACCATGCCCAAGCAATTGCTTTTGCAGCACGTCATCACAATGTTCCGTGCGAAATTTTTGTTCCAGCTGGTGCTTCACTGTCGAAGATGGAAGCTGTGCGTTCTTATGGTGCAATTCTCAGCGAAGGTGGCGACTCATTGTCCGACGCTGTTGCTGCAGCGCAACGATGCGCAGATGCGACAGGAATGAATTTCTGTCATCCCTATGACGACCCCGTTGTTGTCGCGGGACAAGCAACTCTTGGTCTTGAATTACTAGAAGATATTTCAGATTTATCTCTGGTCATCATTCCACTTGGTGGAGGTGGTTTAACAGGTGGTGTTGCCATGGCACTGAAAACATTCAACCCAAAGATTCGAGTCATCGGTGTTCAAGTGCGCGCATGCGCGCCATACGCCGGATCGCCTGCTCCGGATGGTCCCATCGTCACACTTGCAGACGGAATTGCAGTGAAGGTGCCTGGTGCATTCACTCGACCGCTTATCGAAAAATATGTCGATGAAGTTGTTGTAGTTGAAGAAGATCTCGTTGCCGATGCGATGGTTCTCCTGATGGACCGCGGGAAGTTATATGTTGAAGGTGGCGGAGCCGTTGGTGTTTCTGCACTCATGAGCGGCCAGGTAAAGCCAGCAAAAAACGGCACAACATGTGTTGTTCTGTCGGGCGGCAATGTTGATCTTGGTTTACTTCCCGGTCTCATTCGCCGAAATGAAACAAAGGCTGGTCGCAGACTTATCTTGTTTGTTCGTATCTCTGACAGACCGGGCGGTCTTGCTAGATTGCTTACCTTGTTTGCGGCAACAGGTGCCAACCTTATTGAAGTGGAACACGTACGTGAAGGTGTGAGTTTGCATGTTCGCGAAACTGGAGTCCAGGCTGTTCTGGAAGTACGTAGCCGTGAACATGCTGATGAAGTGTTGAATGCAGTTCGCAATGCTGGATACGAGTCAGACGAAGTAGAAGCCGGATGAGCAGACCCCTGATCGCAATTCCAGGGCGCATGAGTCCTGAAGCAACAGGGCACCGCACACCAGTTACGAGTTGTGGCCAGAACTACATTGACGCCATCCACCGCGCCGGTGGTCTGCCGGTCATTGTTCCGCCCACAGACGACATGTCAATGATTGCTGAAACTATTGCTCGCTGCGATGGAATGCTCATGATTGGTGGCGGCGATGTAAGCCCATCGAAATACGGGGCGACCGAGTGGGCACGTTTGTTTGGAGTCAATGAACTAGTCGATGACTTTGAAATCGCAGCTGTACACAGAGCCATGGAATGCGATATTCCAGTTCTGGCTGTATGTCGTGGACAGCAAATTCTCAATGTTGCTCTTGGTGGCACCCTTGTACAACACCTCAAGACAACTCCTGATCATCGAGACACAATGCACGGTATTCAAGTTGTCACTGGATCGCGTTTAGCGCAAGCTATGGGTACCACTGAACCGCTTATTCACTCACTTCATCATCAAGCGATTGAAAAAGTTGCGCCAGGTCTTGTTGTTGTCGGAACACACCAAGACGGCACTATTGAAGCAGTCGAACACTCAGGGTCCACATGGATTGTTGCAGTGCAGTGGCATCCTGAAGACACTGCTCGTGAAGATCCGTCACAACAGGGTTTGTTTAATACCCTGATTTCACACGCCAGCTAAATCAGAGTGGCGCAAAACGCGCAAGACGTGTGGCATGAAGAAGCAACTCGGGGAAGAATCCGACAATCAGAGTTGCAACAACGGAGACAACAATCACTATTACAACGGCCGGATCCACTGATATTTCAGAATCTGACTCGGGCTCTTCTAACCACATGCTGACTGCAATACGTAGATACAAATACGCACCAATAACTGATGCCACCATTGCGGCAATAGCAAGAACATACGAGTTTGCTTCTACAGATGATTTGATGACTGCAAATTTTGAAACAAACCCAGCTGTAAGCGGAACACCCGCTTGAGCGAACAATAGAACAGTAAATGCCAAGGCCAAGGCCGGGCGACGCTTTGCAA
>Ga0209442_1000704_pt1 | contig 19455 bp, 18 predicted proteins | sample LauGreSBDMM110DD_2_FD_187565 | JGI IMG/M metagenome (GOLD analysis project Ga0209442, IMG submission 187565) | Freshwater lake microbial communities from Lake Michigan, USA - Sp13.BD.MM110.DD (SPAdes) (version 2) | ecosystem: Environmental > Aquatic > Freshwater > Lake | place: Lake Michigan...
TTTTGTTACTGCCCTGCAAAACAGTCAGCTTGCCAGTAATGCCTTTTGAGGCCATGGGCTTGTCATGGTCCATCAAATAAATGGTGGCACCATCAGGCTGCGCTACCAACTCAAAGCCAATGTCATTGACCATCTGTACGATGCCGCCATGTAGCGGCTTGGCAGCACCGTGAGCCAGAGCGGTATTCATGCACAGGCAAGAAAGGGCCAAGCTCAATACTGAAATTAAATTCTTCAACTTCATTTTTCATATCCCGTTAAAAAACATGATGCACTTGAAGGCGGCACCATAAAGCCTTTAGAAAAAATCCTTAGAACGCATCTTGCACTGATTTTTTTGATTCATCTTCAGTGCCAGTTTGCTTCAATAACCGATCGGTCGCATCAGCGCCGTAACGCCAAAACAGCAACGGTGTGAGCAAGGTGTCCAGCAGCGTAGAGCTGATCAATCCTCCAAAGATAACCACCGCCACAGGATGCAAAATTTCCTTACCAGGCGCATCACTGGCCAGCAGCAATGGCGTCAATGCAAAGGCTGCTACCAATGCCGTCATAAGCACCGGCGTCAGTCGCTCAAGTGAGCCGCGCACGATCATCGCTTGGCTGAAGGTCTCGCCCTCAAATCGGCAGAGGTTGATGTAATGACTGATCTTCAAAATACCATTTCGAGTTGCAATGCCCGCTAAGGTAATGAATCCCACCATGGTAGCTACCGACAGCGTTACGCCTGCCAGCCACATTGCCACAACGCTTCCGATCAGTGCTAGCGGGATGTTGGCCATGATGATGCCGATTAACACCACCGAGCGATATCGAGAGTAAAGCACTAGAAACATGAGCCCCAGTGAAATCAGGGACAAGCCCAAGATCTGAGCGGCAGCCTGCTCCTGCGCTTGAAATTGACCCTCAAGGTTAATGAAGCTACCGGTGGGCAACTCAGTGGCAGCAATGGCTTGGCGGATATCGCTAACAATGCGTCCCATATCCGAGCCATCGCTGTTGGCATAGACAACAATTCGCCGACGGCCGTTCTCCCGTCCGATTTGATTAGGGCCATCGGCTTCGGTCACGGTGGCAAAACTTGACACGGGTAAGCGGCCGGCTGGCGTGTCAACCAGCATGCGTGCCAGATCCTGCGGACTGCGCTTGTCGTCAGGAAGTCGCAGCACCAACTCGTAGCGCCTGGCCCCGTCCACAATTTGTGAACCATGGGCACCATCTGTCAAGGCTTTCAGAATGCGCAGTGCCTCGCCGGGAGGCAGACCTGTTTGCGCCAGACGCTGCGGATCAAGACGTACGATGATCTGCGGAATGAGCACCTGCTTCTCCACGGTCAAGTCCACCAAGCCGGGAATGGTGGCCAATTTGCCGCGCATCTGTTCAGCCAAACCACGCAGCGTGTCGGTATCGTCGCCGTAAATCTTGACCGCGATCTGCGCACGAACGCCCGAGAGCAGATGGTCCAGTCGGTGCGAGATCGGCTGGCCAATGGCAACTTGAGCGGGCAACACAGCAAGTTGGGTGCGAATAAGCGACATCACTTGCTCGCGATCTACTGGCTTGCCATCGCGATGCAAGTCCACGTCGATTTCGGTTGAGTGGACGCCCTCGGCATGTTCGTCGAGTTCAGCTCGTCCGGTACGGCGACCCACCTGACTAACACCAGGCACTTTGCCAATCAATTGTTCAGCCACAGCACCCATGCGGTTGGACTCTGCCAAGGAGGTGCCAGGGTTGAACAACAAAGACAGCACCAAGGAGCCCTCGTTGAACGCAGGCAGAAAGGCGCGCGGAAAAAATGGCACGCTGGCTGCGGCTAAAGCGACAGCCACCACCGCAGTCAAGATCAAGCCCCGTGCCCTTGGAAAGGACCAGCTGAGCAGCCTTCGATCCCAAGCCTTCAGGCGCGTCACGAAGGGGCTGTCACCATGTCCCAGTTGTTTCATCTTTGGAAGCAAGTAACTGCAAAGTACAGGCGTCACTGTCATCGACACCGCCATGGAGGCCAGAATAGAAACGATGTAAGCAATACCAAGCGGCGCGAACAGACGGCCTTCGATGCCTGGCAAAGCGAACAAGGGCACGAACACCAGCACGACGATGACTGTGGCGTAAACAATGCCTGATCGCACTTCAACGCTGGCCTGCTGAACTACTGTCATAACCGACTGTGGTTGCGCAAGGGCTCGGTTTTCTTTGAGACGACGTAAGATGTTTTCAACGTCAACCACGGCATCGTCCACCAACTCACCGATTGCAATCGCCAGTCCACCCAATGTCATGACATTGATCGACTGGTCGAGCCAGCGAAACACCAAGGCCGTCACTGCTAGCGACAGTGGAATGGCAACCAAGGAAATTAAGGTGGTGCGAACAGACAGCAAGAACGCAAATAAAACGATGGCCACAATCACCGCACCATCGCGCAGCGCCTCTGTGACGTTGCCAACAGAGGCCTTGATGAAATCGGCCTGCCGGAAAAGCACTTCTGGTTTGGCAAGCCCTTTGGGTAGGCCCGCCTGAAGATCGTCCAAGGCTTGCTCAATCTGCCGGCTCAGCTTAACCGTATCAGCGGCAGGCTGCTTTTGAACGCTTAGGATCACAGCAGGCTGTCCTTGATAACCAGCATCACCGCGCTTGAGACCAGCGGCAAAGCGAACTTCAGCCACCTGCTGTAGCAGCACGGGCCGACCGTTCTTCCAAGCGACCGCCATACCCTGCAAATCCTCTAGGCGCTGGGTACGACCCATGTGACGAATAAGGTATTCCCTGCTGTTCAAATCGATGAAGCCACCCCCAACGTTGCCGGCATAGCCGCGCAGTGCCTGCTCTATTTGACTCAGTGAAATACCCAGTTGAGCCATGCGCACCGAGTCTGGTTCTACGCGCAACTGACGCACCTCGCCGCCAATGGGAATGACCTGAGAAACGCCAGCGATGCCGAGCAAGCGAGGCCGCAGTACAAAGTCGGCATACTCTCGGGCCTGCATAGGGTTAGCAGCGCCCTCGCCGCCTTGCAGTGGCAGCGCAATCAGCATGATCTCGCCCATGATGGAAGAGACCGGTCCCATCACCGGCGTAATATCAGAAGGCAGTTGGCTTCGCAGTTGTGTTAAACGCTCGGCGACCAATTGCCGATTGCGATAAATGTCAGTCCCCCAATCGAACTCGGCATAAACCACAGAGAGTCCAATGCCCGAAGTGGAGCGAACGCGCGTTACACCAGCCATGCCGTTGAGCGCTGTCTCGATGGGAAAACTCACCAGCTGCTCAACCTCCTCGGGAGCCATGCCGCCTGCCTCGGTCAGCACCGTGACGAGCGGTTTGTTGAGGTCGGGAAACACATCGACAGGCGTGCGCCAAGCGGTCATGGCACCATAGACCATGAGTAAGGCTGCAAAGGCCAAAACAAATAGCCGATTGCGCAAACTGTATTGAACGATCCAATTGAACATGATGATCGGGCTCCGTTTAGCGAATCTGCGCAACCAGCGCAGCGCCTTGAACCAACACGCGGTTGTCAGCGGCTAGCCCCTGAGTGACCAACACTGTGGCTGCGTCTAGAGGCTGAATCTGAACCGGTTGAGGCATGAAGCGCTCAGCGCCAGTCTTGATCCAAACGATAGGTTCGTTTGACGGGCTGCGTACAACAGCTGACGCCGGCAAAACGATACCCTTTCGCCGCTCCTTCAAGGCCGCGACCAATGTCACTGTTTGACCAACTGCAAGGGGTGCGGCTCCAGCGGCTACTGAAACTCGAAAGTTCAGCGGCAACACGCCGTCACGCAAGGACCGTGCAGCTCCGACCATTTGCAGCTTGACGCCCTCGACCCCTGCCAGATGAGCCACGCCCAGACGACTGCCGAGCGACACATCCGGTGTACTGGCCTCCACCATGAGACGTGCAGGATCAATGATCTCAATCAATACCTCGCGTGTATCCACGATCTGTCCCGCTTTCACATCGGCACGTGCAATCACACCCGAGACCGGTGCTCGCAGCGGCTCACGCGAATCTAAACTTTCTGCGATGCGCTTTTCGCGCTCGGTCAGGGACTGAGCATCGATGCGTGCGGCGTCAATGTCCTTGCGAGGCACCGTGCCTTCAAGGGACTCCAACCGGCGTAGGCGCTGCTCTGCTATCTCTCGAGCAGCTTTCAATTCGGCGCGCTGTGATTGTTGAGCCGCTAGGGCAAATGGATCGGCATGATGGCGCACCCAAACCAGAACCTCGCCTTGCTTCACAGCCTGACCCGCCATAGGCAATCCGCGCGGCCCAGGCTCAACGCGCCCACCATGGGTAGTCTGCACTTGTCCGCTGGCGTTGGGGTCAGCAACGATCCTGCCTGGCAACTGGATCGTAGCCGCAGCCTCTGTCTCGGGGGCTATCTGGGTCCGCAGTTCCATGCGCCGCTGCGCGAGCTTGGGTACATTCACGCTGCCATCAGGCATGCGCGCTAGCCCACCCACAGAAGATGAAGGTACCTGATCCAAGTGTTCGCCATTTGGCCCGTGTGCACCGGGGCCGGCCCAAGCAGAAAGGCAACTGGCCAACGCCAGCGTGGCTAATTTTGTTCCAAAAGAAGAAAGACTTTTCATACTTGACCTCCTAGGGAGAAACGACGCTGGCGCTGCTTGCTCAGGCGTGCAGCTGCAACGCCAAGCAACACCAAAGTAGCCAAGGCTCCAAGGGCCCACCACTCCCAATGAAAGTGGTGATCGGCAACGGCCAAAGAGGCTGGCACACGCAACACCGCGTCAAGCAAGTCGCTGTCCTTGCCCGCAATCACGGTGATCACAATCGGGTGTTCACCCGGCATGGAAAGCTTTTGAAGCATTGCCGGGTCATCGATTTTGTAATCACCGATTTCGACGCGAAATTTAGCCTGTGCCTTCAGTGCCCCAGACTCAACTTCGACTTGTGCCTGCAACAGAGGCTCGTTCGTCACAAAGCGGTCAATGAAAATGGACAACTCACCTCCCGCAAGCGTACCAACCAACTCGAAGACATCTGAATTAGCTTCGATTCGAAGACCGGCTTGCATTGAGTTATTCGTCTTTGGCGCGTCCAGGTGCTCGCCGTTGGGGCCATGTGCACCAGGGCCAGCCCAGGCCAACACGGGCATCACCGCCAACAGGCAGGCAGTCAAGATTGTCCCTATTGATTTGAAAATAAATGGATGAATCATGGAAGTAAGCCCAAAGTTTGTTCAAGGCGAGAAATCGCGGTTTGATAATTGATTTGTTGACGCGCCAAGGCACTCTCAGCGCTAACGGCTGCAGACAATGCACGCAGCATTTCAGGCAAGGCTGTTTCACCGGCACGAAATGACTTGTCAATCAGGCGTGCGCGTTCGGCCAGCAATTTTGCACGTTCTCGCTCCGCTTGCAATTGAGCCTGACTCAAGCTCAACTGACTCTGCGCCAATGTCACTTCGGCCGTTAGGCGCTGGCGCGTTCGCAGCGCTTGGGTTTGTGCAATGTCTAGCTCGCCCAGCGCCGCAGCAATGCGCGGTTGCTGGTAGACCTGTCCACCCACAGGCACCCGAAGTGCCACCACCACACTGCTTTGCAAACCTGCGCCTTGACCCGGTCGCTCTTGTCGCATGCCCAGTGAAAGTTCTGGCGAATCCGATCGCTGAACTCGTGCTAAATCTGCTCGACGCTGGCCCAAGTCCAACGCTGCGTTAGCAAGAACGAGTTCTGGATGGGTGTCTGGCAATTGCGCCAAGGCAGGGGCAGCCCTCGTTTGCAATTTCAAGGAAGGAATGCCGGTGAGCAAGTGCCAGTGGGACTGCTGAACCCCCAAGGCTTGTCGCGCAGCGACTGCTTGTGCCTGTGCCCCAAGCAACTCTGAGCGGGCAGCTAAAGCATCCGATGGGGAGAGGTCACCCGCGCGCACGCGCTTTTCAACATCTTGCGTCAGTTGACCTAAGTCTTGGACCTGCCGTTCCACTTGGTGCAATTCGGCCTCAGCCAGATGCAGTGAGCCAATTGCTTCACGCAATCGCCCTGCCAAGCGCAGACGCTCGGCCTGTTCTGTGGCATGTGACAAACCCAACCGAGATTGAGTTGCTTGACCTCCAGCTGCACGCTGTCCTGGCCACCAAAGGGGAAACGACAGCCCGAGCTCAGTCTCACGGCTTCCAGAAGGGGTGCCAGCTTTTCCATCGCGCTGTCCCAAGCTGATAGCAGGCGCTGCTGCAAGCCAGTTTTGGTTGACTGCCTGATCAGCCTGCACAATGGCCAAACGACTGCGTGATTCGGACGCCTCCAATGAACGCTGCCATGCAGCCTCAAGCGCTTGATTGAGCGTTAGCGAAACCTTCTCAGCAGCGATTGAAACTTGCTTACTGTCTTGTGCCCGCACTGAAGCGGAAACAGCTAGAGCCATGCAAACCAGCACGCAAGAAATTAAAGCGCGGGTTGACTGCCATGGCCCAAACCATGTCAATAAATTCATCATATGTATAGACCATACGCACCAGTTCACACACGCTAAACACAGACGCAGTGAAAAGGGCAAAACCAAAAAACGCACTGCGCAAGTTCAAGCGCAGGCACGGCCAAAGCTTAGGCCATTGGTTTTGGGGGGCGTTCTAATCCGTCGGGTAGTAACTGACCTCTTGGGAGGACACGCTCTACAGAAGGTTGATCCGCATCGGTAAGCCCTGGGCAACAAGCTTGGGGTGAAGGCAAGGCTGGAGAAAACTGACTTGCATCGGACAGAGCGTGCAAGGTAGATGCTACAGAGTCATCCTCATGAAAATCTTCAGCGTGATCATCATGGTGATGGGCAACACCTTGAAAGTGAAGTAAAGCGTGCTGTTCTTCGTTGGCATGGGCCACAAGCGCATCAAAACCTGCAAAGGCCAGCGACTGCCAGCCCATACAAAGGATTAGAAAAACTTTGACCAATTGCTTCATAGTTCTCAGAATGTACCAGTAATTTAAAGAAATTCCGCATTAACGCCTATTACTAAGTGGCGTACAGGTTAAATAGATTGGCATGCTTAAAAGTTCAAGTTTAGAGTGGAAAAACCAGAAGCCAATTCCCCACCCCTTGCTGGGGACAAATTCAACAGCAAATGCCTTCGTTGTGAACTGTTGAAATATGATCGAATTTAAACTTTTGGAGATCTCCATGAAACAACTTCTTATTGGTTCACTTGTTATGTTTTTTGCAACCACAGCCTCAGCGCACGGTTGCCCTGGTGAGATGCGCACCATCGACGCAAAATTGCCAACTGCGACTTTGCCTGCAGCAGAAATGTCCAAAGTCAAAGCCTTGCGCGAAGAGGGCGAAAAGTTGCACAAAGAAGGCAAGCACACCGAATCAATGAAAGCGCTGGCGGACGCCAAGAAATTGCTGGGCGTATGAGCCAAAGCCGCTAATTTAAAACCCATCATGAATCGTCGGTTTTGGCTCGTTGGTGCGTTCACGCTTCCTTTTACAGCTTCAGCAACCCAGCTGCAGACCAATTTGATCGAAGTTTGGAAAGACCCTGATTGCGGCTGCTGCAAAGATTGGGTGACCATCCTAGAAAAATCAGGATTTTCTGTCCGAGTATTTGACAATGGCAATGAAGCAATTCGGGCTCAGCTTGGCATGCCCGCCAAGCTGGGTTCTTGCCACACTGCGCGAGTAGGTGGCTATGTCATTGAAGGGCACGTGCCAGTTCGTGAAATTCGCAGATTGCTCCGCGAACAACCCAAGGCCATCGGACTGACGGTTCCAGGAATGGTAGTGGGTTCACCAGGCATGGACGGGCCTGCCTATAAAGGCAGAAAAGATCCTTATTCTGTGCTTCTAGTCCATGTCAATGGAGAGTCATCGATCTTTCAAAAATACGATGCTCTCGTCAACTCTGCACCCACGAGTAAAACCAAAACTTAAACACCTGCATAGCATTTAATTTCAGCTGCCATGTGCGACTTGGTGATATTGCTGAATCAAGATAGAGATCTAAGGCTAGCGTTTAACTTTTTCGCTTGTAATTTTTCTCCATACATTGATCATGCCTGACAGTTGGATCGAAAACTTTATTTTGTATTGCTTCAAAAAAGCGGCAGCACCTGGTTGAAGATCTCTCGGCGCGCTTATGAAACTTCTTAAGCTTGGTCTTGCAACAATAATTAACTTTTGATGCAAAAGCTAAAGATCAAGTTGAAAAAGATTTAGTCAGAAATTAAAAAACTCAAAGAACGATAGTCGGATTCAAAGACTTTCAACTCCAACGAATGCTTGCAGCGCCAAGCCCAACCAGGGTGGCGCCCGCAATTCGCCAACGCCCAAAGGGTTCTTTTAAAAACCATGCGCCCATCAAGGCTGCAAAGACGACTGATACTTCTCGCAGCGCAGCCACTGAAGGAATACTCGCTTGTGTCATGGCCCACAGCACGATGCCATAGGAGGCCATGCTCAAAAAAGCGCCCAAAAAAGATCTTTGCCACCCATTGAACAGCTGGATTGTGACCATTGCATAGCCACGGTGCCAAATCAAAACACTTAAAATGCCCCAAGAGTTAAATAGAAATAGCCACAAAGTGTAGGATGCCGCATTGCCAGAAAGACGAACACCATTGCCATCTAACACGGTGTACGTTGCAATGATGCCCGCATTGAGGAGTGAAAAAAATAGACCTTTTTGATGGCGCGTTTGCCAAGGCTTGCCCATCCAACTAGGCAACATGATGCCAAGCCCAATGATCAAAATACCCATGGTTTGAATGCTTGAAAGAAATTCCCCCGTGGCAAAGGAAATACCTGCTACCAAAATCGGTGCAATACCTCGCATCAAGGGATAGGCCAAAGACAAGTCTGCGTGCTTATAGGCTTCTGCCAAGGTTAAGAAGTAAGCCACATGAACAAACATTGTGGCCATTAACCAAGGGTAACATTGCGGATCGGGTGCAGGTACAAACGGCAAGCAAACTGCCGCAATCAAGCTACAACCCACTGCAAATTTAGCGGTATCTAACTGAGCGTCATCGCCTTTCTTGACCAACAAATTCCACCCAGCATGCATCAACGCCGACAGGAGAACCAAACCAGCCACCCAAGCAGACATTAGGCAGGCCAGGGCAATGAATAGGTTTTGACGTTGGTAAAGCTTTTCATGGCTTCGAGTACGCCTTCTTTGTAGCCGAGGCCGGAGTCTTTGATACCCCCAAATGGCGTCAGTTCTAATCGATAACCCGGCACTTCGCGAACATTGACACTGCCCACATGCAATTCATTGACAAGTCGGGTAATCACATCCAATCGATTTGTGCATACTGCAGAAGACAATCCATAGGCGGTGCCGTTAACGATGTGAATGGCTTCGTCCAGATTGTTAAATCGCAAGACAGGTGATACAGGCCCAAAGGTTTCTTCCCTCACCAGGGTCATGTGAGGCAATACATGATCAAGCAAGGTCGGCGCATACAAAGCCCCCTCACGATGATTGCCGCACAAGAGCTTCGCCCCTTGGGCCACCGCCTCATTGACCCTGGTTTCAAACAAGCTGGCTGCTTGTTGGTCTATCACCGTGCCCATATCGACATCTGGGTCAGCAGGATTGCCAAATTTCCATACCTGTGTTTTGGCAAGTAATTTTTCAACAAATGCATCTGCAATATTGTCTTGCACCAAAATGCGTTTAACAGCCGTACAACGTTGACCTGAGTTTTTATAGGACCCAGAGATGGCAAGCATTGCCGCCTCTTCCAAGTCAGCATCGTCCATCACAATGATCGGATCGTTACCCCCCAACTCAAGCACCATGCGCCGATAACCCACAGTTTCAGCAATATGCTTGCCAATGGCAACACCACCAGTGAATGTCACCAAATCTACATGCGGGTTGGTTAACAATTCATGCGCAATTTCAGTGGGATCACCTGTGACTACCTGAAACATTGCAGGCGGGAGTCCAGCTTCGTACAAAATATCAGCCAAAAGCAATGCACTCAAGGGGACTTTTTCTGAAGGCTTTAAAACCATCCGATTGTTGGTCGCAATGGCAGGCACAATTTTGTGTGCCACCTGATTCATAGGGTGGTTGAATGGCGTGATGGCACTGATAACGCCAAGCAAGGGGTCGCGTTGCGTATAAACACGACGTTGACGGCCATGGGGTGTGATGTCGCAAGAAAATGTTTGACCATCATCTTGCAACGCGGCATTGGCACCAAAAATTAGAACGTCCCGCACCCGACCCGCTTCATAAAGGCTGTCTTTTTTGCACAAGCCCGACTCAAGGGTAATGAGGTCACTGATTTGCGCTGCACGCTGAACCACCAAATTAGCCGCTTTTTGCAAAATATCAGAGCGCTCATATCGACTCAAACGTGGTCGATATGCATGTGCGAACTCAAAGGCTTGACGAATGTCATCGACAGTTGCTTTGGGCACAGTGCCTATACATTCGCCGGTAAAGGGGTTTTGAATTTCAATGACACGATCGCGATGAATTTGTTGACCGCACATGCGCATGGGCTGAGAGTTAAATGACGTCAATTTTAGTTCTCAGGTTAAGAAAGAATATGTTGCAAGCGTTTTCGACTTTCATCCACATGCAATTTGAGTACTTTAAGGGCTTTTTTTTGATCCCCCATCGACAGCGCTTCAAGCAAGGCTTTATGGTCTTCAACCGACTGCTTTAAGCTGGATGCATCGGCTTGACGGGCATGCGCCTGCTGACGAAACAAGGACAGTTCATTGACCAAGCGGCGATAGGTATTGAGAAGTGTGTGATTGCCAGCCAACTCGGCCAATCGTTCGTGAAACTGAATGTTCAAAGCATGACAAGCTGAAAAGTCAGCTTTGGCAGCCAACTTAGTGGCTTTGCTTAGAAGCTGCGGTAGGCCCGAGTTATGCAGGCAATCCGGCGCTTTTGCAATGCGGGACACAATGATTTTTTCAAGCGCAGTACGCACCTCAAAAATATCGTCTGCTTCTTGTGCCGTAATGACGCGTACAAATACACCTCGGTTCTTTTCAACAGTAACCAAACCCTTTTCTTCCAATGAACGAAATGCTTCACGAATGGGTCCACGCGATACACCCAACTGGGTGGCCAGTGTTGCCTCTCGCAATGGATGCCCGGGTGTGAATTTACCTTTTCGAAACATGAGTTCAAGCTCATCTTGAACCAATGAGGGTAAAGAGTTTTGTTTGAGCACGCCCAAGTTTCTAGAAAATGTCATAAGTTTGTCACTGAATTTCAATCAATCAAATTAAATTGCACTGAATCGTAGATTGTCAACAACTTGACACATTCGAATTCTAAGCTTGCTTCATTGCAATTCAATGACAGCGATATTTTCATGCCTTATGCGGTCGTCACTCGAGAGTTAAGTAAGTCGTTTGCCAACTGTCAAGCATTGGACAAGGTGTCCATTCAAATTGAAGAAGGTGAAATGGTGGCCTTACTTGGTGCGTCAGGTTCTGGGAAGTCAACGCTTCTCAGACACTTGCCAGGCTTTGTGACATCCAATAGCGGCGAGATCGATGTATTGGGTCAAACCGTTCAATCTAACGGAAAACTCAAGGCTGGCTACAAGCAAGTCCGAAGTCGTGTTGGATTTGTCTTTCAGCAATTTAATTTGGTCAACAGGCTTCCCGTCATCACCAATGTGTTAATTGGACTGCTTTACGAAACACCTTGGTGGCGCAGTTTGTTCATGCAATTTAGCGTTGAGCAGCGTCAAAAAGCATTGGAAGCACTTTCATCAGTGGGCATAGAGCAAACCGCTTGGCAACGTGCTGCCACCCTGTCTGGTGGCCAGCAGCAAAGGGCTGCATTGGCAAGGTGTTTGGTTCAAAAGGCCCGCGTCATTTTGGCTGACGAACCCATTGCCTCCTTAGACCCAGAGTCTTCAAGAAAGGTCATGGACCTTCTGCAACAAATGAATCGTGACAACAAATGCACCGTTCTGGTGTCCCTTCACCAGGTGGAGTTTGCAGTTCGATATTGCCCACGAACCATTGCACTGAATGCCGGTCGCGTGGTTTACGACGGACCCTCTGCAGCACTCACGCCCGATTTATTGGCCGAGCTATATGGCAGCAGCGCCTCTGAGCTCTTTGCAACGCCACCTGATGCTTTATTTGGTTTTCAAACCGCAAAGAACTCACCTCATTTTTTTCCCACTGCAAACTTTTAATTCCCTCTCTCCCCTCCCCTCAACTACTTCTATTTAGGAAAAACATGCTCAAAACCATGAAGACCCTTCTCTCGGCCTTGGCCATCAGTGCTGCCACCCTTGCCAGCGCCTCAGACATCAAGGAACTCAACTTTGGCATCATTGCAACCGAAAAAGCGGGTGCGATGAGACAAATGTGGGAGCCGTTTTTACAAGACATGACCAAAGCCACTGGCATTAAAATCAATGGCTTCTACGCCACAGACTACGCTGGCGTTATTGAAGCTCAGCGCTTTAACAAAGTACAACTTGCCTGGTACGGCAACAAATCAGCGATAGATGCAGTCGATCGCTCACAAGGCGAAGTTTTTGCTCAGTTTGTGGACTTAGACGGTACGCCAGGCTACTACTCCTACTTGATCACACACAAAGATTCAGCCGTTAAAACGCTTGATCAAGTTTTACAGAATGGCAAACAATACTCATTTGGAATTGGCGATCCTTCTTCCACATCAGGCACATTGGTCCCAACCTATTATGTTTTTACACTCAATAAATTGGATCCCAAAACGCATTTCAGAGTGATGCGCTCCTCCAATCATGAAGGCAATTTCTTGGCTGTTTTGAATAAACAAGTTGATATCGCTACCAGCAACAGCGAAATGACCGAGAAAATGAAGGAGAAATCACCTGAGAAAATGGATCAAATTCGAATTCTCTGGACTTCACCCCTCATTCCTCGTGATCCTTTGGTCTGGCGCAAAGACTTGCCTTCTGATGTGAAAAAGAAAGTTCAAGACTTCGTCGTTGGTTATGGTAAGGATGCCCGCGAAAAAGAAATCTTAAAGAACATGTATCGCTTGGCTGGTTTCAAGGCGTCCACTGACGCCCAATTAATCCCCATCCGTCAACTCGAATTGTTCAAAGACCGCATGAAGTTTGAGTCCGATGTCAATATGTCAGCCGCCGAAAAGCAAACCAAGATTGCTGACATCGATGCCAAGCTGGCAGCTTTGGCAAAAGCCAAATAATTTGAGGCTTCATCTGCGTTTGCCACGACCATGAAAACCACCATCAAAGACATTTCGCTTACACCGCCACCCACCAGCTTGGTAACTCAGCTGGCTTGGGGTCTTGTATTGATGATGCTCATCTGGTCCTGGCAAGGTGCAGAAATACGCCCCATGGCACTCATTGCTGACTCAGCCAATATGGCTGTGTTCAGCAAAGAATTTTTTCCTCCTAATTTTCACGACTGGCGCATTTACCTGAGTGAGATGGTTATCACAGTTCACATTGCCATTTGGGGCACTGTGTTGGCAATTTTTTGCGCCGTTCCTTTAGGCTTGCTGTGCTCTGAAAACATTGTGCCCGCTTGGGTTTATCAACCTGTGCGCCGCCTCATGGATGCTTTTCGAGCCATCAACGAAATGGTGTTTGCCATGCTGTTCATTGTGGCCGTTGGGTTAGGTCCATTTGCAGGTGTGATGGCGCTTTGGATTCACACCACGGGTGTCTTGGCCAAACTATTTGCTGAAGCCGTTGAAGCCATTGACCCACGACCCGTCGAAGGCGTCAGGGCAACTGGCGCAAATCCATTGGAAGAAATTCTCTACGGCGTCATTCCGCAAGTACTGCCCCTTTGGATCTCCTATTCTCTTTACCGATTCGAATCCAATGTTCGCTCGGCTTCTGTTGTGGGCATGGTCGGCGCCGGCGGTATTGGCGTTGTGCTTCACGAATCAATTCGCGGCTTTGATTACGCAGAAACTGCCGCAATACTGTTTATCATCATTGTTTTCGTGTCCTTGGTTGACGTCATTTCAGCGCGAATTAGGCGCTGGAGTATTTGATTTTTAAAATTTACAAATGAACAAACTTGAACTCAATGGCGTTAGTTACAACTGGCCGCATCAACCTGTCGTTGTAGTCTGCATCGACGGCGGTGACCCTGCATACATTGAACAAGGCCTTAAAGACGGCATCCTTCCCAACATTGAGAAATTCATGCGTGAGGGCTATTCGGGCATCGCCAATGGCACCGTCCCTAGCTTTACCTGCCCCAATAACATGTCGCTAATTACCGGTGCACCCCCCTCTGTGCATGGCATTTCTGGCAACTACTATCTGAATGAAAACGGTGAAGCCGTTGTCATGACGGGTCCTGAACTCCTCAGAAGCCCCACCATCTTGGCCACATTTGCCAATGCTGGCGCCAAAGTGGTTTCAATTACCGCCAAAGACAAGCTTCGTAAACAACTTGGAAAAGGCCTAGACCTCTCACGTGGCAATGTGAGCTTCTCTTCAGAATTTGCAAGTCAATGCACTCTTGAAGAAAATGGCATTGCCAACGTGCTCGAGTTGGTGGGCATGCCTCAACCCGACATGTACTCCATGGACCTGTCTCTGTTTGTGCTTGAAGCTGGTATTAAATTACTTGAGCGTGATCAACCTGAGTTGTTATTTTTATCTTTAACCGACTATATTCAGCACAAATACGCGCCTGGTGATGAAGTTTCAAACACGTTTTACAAGCGGCTCGATGATGCATTTGGCCGCCTTTCTGAATTAGGTGCCGTTGTGGCTTTGACGGCAGATCACGGCATGAATGACAAGTCTTTACCAGACGGCACGCCAAAAGTGATTTACCTCCAAGACATGCTTGATCATGCGTTTGGTCAAGGTACCACCCAAGTTATTTGCCCCATTACGGATGCCTTTGTGCGTCACCATGGTGCCTTAGGTGGTTTTGTGCGCATCTGGATGCGTGACACTCAGCTCACCGTGCAAGAAGTCATTGCCAAAGTCAAAGAGATTGAAGGTGTTGAACTGGCGCTGACCAAAGATGAAGCTTGTCATCAATTTGAATTGCCCGCAGACCGTGAAGGTGATGTTGTCGTCATTGGCGATGCGGGCACCGTCATTGGTGCCAGCGTTTCTGACCATGACTTGTCGAATCTAAACGATGCCAGATTGCGCAGCCATGGTGCAGTGGCAGAAGCTCGCGTGCCCTTCATTTTGAATCGGCCTTTAAATCAGAAATACGCTGAAAGAGCGGCACACGGCCCTCTCAAGAGCCACTTCATATTCGACTTTGCTATCAATGGCGTAGCGGCCCGCGTATGACCATTCCAGCCTCTGGGCGAATTGCTGTTTACACTGCGCCCAATGCACCTTTCCAAGTGCAGGCGTACCCCATTCGTGCACCGCACGCAAACGAGGCCTTGGTCAAAGTCAGCATGTCGACCATCTGCAGGTCAGACATTCACTCCTATCATGGCCACCGTCCCAGCCCATGCCCCGGTCTTCTTGGCCATGAAATTGTGGGCCGCATCGTGGCACTTGGCGAAGGCTTAACGCACGATATGCGCGGTGACCCCTTGTCTGTCGATGATCGAATTACATGGAGTGAGTTCTTCATACCAGGCGAAAACTACTTTTCAGAAGTTCTGGATTTGCCCCAAAAGTCTCACGGCGTTGAAAAGTATGGCCACATGGCGGTTACTACCGCTCCCCATCATCATGGTGGGTTTGCTGAATATTGCTATGTGCTTCCTAAATCTTGGATCTTGCGTTTGCCAGACGACATCACAGACGCAGAAGCAACCCCTGTCAATTGCGGTGTCGCCACCATGGTCGCGGTCACAGAAGCCGCCAATATTCGACTTGGCAGCACGGTGGTCATTCAGGGCTTGGGCTTATTGGGACTGTATGGCGCTGCTTTGGCCAAGTCTCGCGGCGCTCGCACCGTGATTGGGCTTGATGTCAATCCAAAACGTTGCGAGCAATCAAAACGATTCGGGGTTGACATTGCCTTAGACGCCAGCAGTGACCCCAAAAAATTACTGAAGAATATTGAGGCACACTGCAAACCTGAGGGGCCTGATGCTGTCATCGAGGTCTGCGGCGTTGCAGACGCCCTCCCTTTGGGCATTGAGATGGTGCGAATCGGTGGCACTTACGTCATTGCCGGTTTGGTCAGTCCAGGCGCCAACGTCACCCTAGATGCCAACCGATTGGTCAAAAAAATGATCACTCTCCGCGGAGTTCACAATTATCACCCGCGGCACTTGATTGAAGCATTGGATTTTGTGGTGAAAAATAAAGTGCACTATCCTTTTGCTGACTTGGTGGATGCGCAATATTCACTCGATGAAGTCACACAAGCCATGTCAGATGCAGCATCACAACGCGTGCTGCGTGCAGCCATTGTTCCCTGAGGAAACTGTATGTCACAAGCCATTCTTTTAACGCCCGGACCTTTAACAACCTCCGCTCGAACCAAAGAAGCCATGTTGTCCGATTGGGGTTCTTGGGACGTCTCTTTCAATCAATTAACTGCATCGGTTTGTAACGACATCGTTCAAATTGTCAAGGGCCAAACAACCCATGTGTGCGTACCTATGCAAGGCAGCGGCACTTTCGCCGTAGAAGCTGCACTGGGAAGCTTGGTTCCCCAAACTGGCAAAGTTTTAGTGCCTAGCAATGGCGCCTACTGTCAGCGAATTGCGCGCATATTGGGCTATCAGAAAAAAGATGTGGTGGTTTTAGAGCACGCAGAAGATGAACCCGCAAGCCCAGATCGCATTCTGGCCGCCCTCATTGCAGACCCGGGCATTACGCACGTTGCCATGGTGCATTGTGAAACCAGTGCTGGCATTTTGAACCCACTGCATGACATTGCTCTTGTGGTGGCTGCGCAAAAAAGACACCTGATCGTAGATGCCATGAGCTCCTTTGCAGCCATTCCAATTGACCTCACCACAACACCCATTGACGCACTCATTGCAGCCTCTGGAAAGTGCCTTGAGGGAGTGCCTGGTATGGGTTTTGTGATTGTGCGTCAAAACGTACTAGAAAGTGCCAAAAGCAATTCACACTCTCTTGCGTTGGATTTGCATGACCAATGGATCTACATGCAAAAAACAGGTCAATGGCGGTATACACCGCCAACGCATGTGGTTGCTGCTTTGCGATCAGCACTCGATCAGTTCCATGAAGAAGGCGGCGTCAGTGCGCGCAATGCTAGGTATCAAAAAAATTGTGCGGCCTTGGTAGCGGGCATGAGAACCCTTGGCTTGCGTACCTATTTAGCGGATGACGTTCAAGCTCCCATCATCGTGACTTTCCATTCACCTGATCATCCCAATTTTCAATTCTCTAAGTTATACGAAGGGGTTAAAGCACAGGGCTTTATTCTTTATCCGGGCAAACTCACGCAAATTGAAACTTTTCGGGTAGGTTGCATTGGGGCCATCGATGCCAAAGACATTTTCAAAGCGACAGAGGCCACTGCGCGAACGCTGCGTGACCTTGGCGTCATCTCGTCTATTTAAGTTAAATCAGAACCCAATGATTTCAAACAAACAAGAATTAGCTCTGGCCGATTTAACATCGATTTATGCGGGTCGCGCCAATGGGCTCTATGGTTTAACGCTAGTCAACCAGCTGGCCCATGCAGTTCAGTCTGCTTACCATGCTCGCGCCGCAGGATTGTTAGATTCAGTGGTAGTGGCCGCATTGCTTCACGACATAGGCCATATGGTGCACTCATTGGGCGAGCATCCTGCTGCCCTGGGTATTGACGATCACCACGAGAAAATTGGAGCGAATTGGCTTGAACGCTATTTTGGATCTGATGTGACAGAGCCCATCAGACTTCATGTGGCTGCAAAGCGCTACCTTTGTACTATTGAGACAGACTACTTTTCGAAGTTATCGAAAGACTCCGTTGAAAGCTTGGTCCTTCAAGGCGGCCCAATGTCAGATACTGAAGTTGTCGCCTTTCAGTTGTCACCCTACTGGAAGGACGCCGTGGCATTGCGCCGCATTGATGAGCTTGCAAAGGACCCTCAAGGGCCCATCCCTCAGTTTGAAGAATTTACCGGCCAACTATTGAGCAGCATGAAGCTATGATGCCGAAAAATTCTAAAGAGAAAGTTTTAGCGGTGACTCCCCGCTCATGAGCCAGATCATCAATTCCTTGAAAGGCAGAATTTTTTCGCCAAACGGCAGCACCCCAGTCCCTCTGAAAAAGAGGCCCTTTTGTACATCGCCGGTCAAGGCATGGCCGAGTTGCAGATCAAATCAAAATTGATCCATTTTTGATTGGCCATCGTGCAGGCCTGCTGTGTTGCAAGCAATCAAAGGCTCTAGTAAAGCCGTAGTTACTCCATTGGGCAAATTTGACTCAATGGTTGATGCAGCTAAATTTGAAGGAGTTAGAGTACAAACGTTACGAGAGTGGGTATCAAATTTCGTTAATTTCATTCAACTCAAAAGCTTCCATCACTGCAATCTCAGAATACTGCACTGCATTCAATTGGTGGCGATAAGCCTTGAATGAATGCAACTCTGATGCCGTTTGGTCACCCGCATCGTAGGCATCAGCAGCAAGCTCATGCTCTTTGGAAGCTTCAGAAAAATGATGTGCAGCCATGCGATGGTTATCACTAGGGCTGTCAAACTCATCCGCAAAATCACCTTCGACTTCGACTTCATGTGCATGGTTTTCAGATGTCATTCAGATTCTCCTTGAGTTGTGGGGTGACAGCTTCTAGAGTTGTCGTATTGCAATTTAGACCTACACCATGTCTATTTAATGAAGAAGAGATGACGTATTGATTAGCCTATTCTCGACTCATACGCTCGCTTAAAAAGTGTCCATGCTGTAGTCCGTCTTGATCCAGTCACAACTTCATGGCATCCTAATATGAATCATTGAATGCAATTAGGAAAGTCTTCTGCAATGAACCAAGAGTTTTATATTCCGGGCCAAGTAGCACTGATTACTGGGGGCAATGTTGGAATTGGACGCATTACAGCCATTGAACTGGCAAAAAAGGGTTTTAAAGTCGTTATTGCTGGACGTTCACTTGAAAGAACTCAACCTGTTTTAGATCACATCAAATCGCTGATAGTCGATGAGCAGGCCATATTCCTGCCTTTGGATTTGGCCAGCCTTGCATCAGTTAGAGAGTGCGCGCAACTTTTTCTTCAACTCAATTTGCCTTTGCACCTTCTCGTCAATAACGCAGGGGTGGCTGGTCTGCGAGGTTTAACCAAAGATGGATTCGAGATGACGTTTGGTGTTAATCACTTGGGTCATTTTTTGCTGACTCAATTGCTGCTAGAAAAAATGCAATCGTCAGGTCTTTCTCGTATCGTCACTGTATCAAGCCGTGCCCACAAGCGAACAGCAGGTATTGATTGGGATGCCTTGTGTCAGCCTACCCGTTCGTGGACTGGCATTGAGGAATACGCAGTTTCAAAATTAGCCAATTTACTCTTTAGCGCAGAACTGGCAAAGCGCGTTCAAGGTAC
>Ga0209442_1000705_pt1 | contig 19423 bp, 21 predicted proteins | sample LauGreSBDMM110DD_2_FD_187565 | JGI IMG/M metagenome (GOLD analysis project Ga0209442, IMG submission 187565) | Freshwater lake microbial communities from Lake Michigan, USA - Sp13.BD.MM110.DD (SPAdes) (version 2) | ecosystem: Environmental > Aquatic > Freshwater > Lake | place: Lake Michigan...
GATGGCCGAGAATCGTATTCTTCGCGACATTGATTTGGACGTGTTTAAGTTAGAGGTCACAGGTACGATGACTTCTAGCAATAGGTTTTTAACCACACCTAGCAATATTTTGACGCATCGTTATTTAATTCTGACAAGTGCTGCTAATGAGCAGTTGTTTTTAGATTTTCGTGATACGTCGTTTATGAAAGAGTTTTGGCCCAACGGTGCTACTACAGGAACGCCTAAGTACTATTCTGTTTGGGATCAGGACACGTTTTATGTAGCACCTACACCGAATGCAAATTTCTCAGTAGAGCTTGGATACATTTACCGACCAGCGCAGTTGTCGTCTACAAATACTACAACGTGGGTGAGTAATAATGCTCCTGAAGCGTTGCTTTATGCCTGTTTGATACAGGCGTATAGTTATACAAAAGGTCCTTTGGAAATGCTTCAGTACTTTGACAATTCGTACAAGCAATCTATACAAGGACTTGGAGTGGAGCAGCAAGGTCGTCGTCGTCGTGATGAATATCGTGATGGCATGCTTAGACAACGTCTTAAATCGGAGACACCGGGGCCATGATGGGAAATTCTGGAGGAGCTTTACTAGGCGAAATCAAGGCCGTGATGGTATCTGGAAGAGGGTTTACCCCAGAAGAAGTTGCCGAAATGGCGTTGGAAAAAATCGTATACATCGGAGAAAGTTCTCATCCAGCTATTCGTGATCAAGCGGAAGCGTTTAAGGACCATATTCGTGTGGTATTAGTGCGGTATATGAAACAAGCGGTTGCTTCTCATAACACCACACTGGCAAACAAGTTTCGCGATGCAGGGCATCCCGAGCTAATTAAACTTTTGGAGAATTAAAATGGCTATTAGCGTAACCACAGCAATGCCTACGTCCTTTAAGGTAGAAATCTTAAAGGCAGTACACAATTTCACGGCTTCCACTGGCAATACGTTTAAGATTGCTTTGATGAAAGCAACCGCTGCTGGCTCAGGAACGTATGGTGCAGCAACTACTAGCTACCTCAACTTGACCAGTAACTCGGACGAGGTTGCTAATGGTAGTGGTTACACCACTGGCGGCAATACACTTGTTTCAGTTACTCCTGTAGCGTCTAGCACCACAGCCGTATGTGACTTTGACAATACCACATGGTCTGCCGCTACGTTTACTAGTTGTGGCGCTATTATTTATAACGATTCAGCAACCGGTGATCCAGCCTGTGCTGTGTTGAGTTTTGGTGGTGATCAGCAGGTTAGTTCAGGAGACTTCCAGATTCAATTTCCTGCGCCTGTTGCGGCTACTGCAATTATCCGTATTGCTTAATAGGAAGAGAATGTGCCGAACCTCGTTAAAGCGTGGGGTGAAGGAGCATGGAATGATGCTACGTGGGGTGGAATCCCTGCTACCAACACGGTTGGCTGGGGTTCAGGCACATGGGGACAAAACGCTTGGGGCGGTATTGTTGAAGCAGTCATCCCCACAGGTGTTGAAGGAACGGGAAGTGTAGGAGATGTTTCATTTGTTGTTTCGGCTAATCCGGTAGGGGTTGTAGGAACAGGATCAATTGGTACAGTAGTTATACCGCAGCAGGTGGTACTAACACCTGATGGTGTACAGGGAACCGGAGCAATTGGCACCCCTACGTTCTTCTTTGGCTTGGTATTTGTGCCAACTGGCGTTTCGGGCACGGGCGCGGTAGGCGATACAACAGTAGCTTTATCGCCCACGGTTACGGTTACTGGGGTACAGGGCACAGGTTCAATAGGAACTGTATTTGTACCGATTAACGCTGTTGGTGTACAGGGAACAGGCAGTGTTGGCGATGTCATTCCAGTATTTGAGGAAATAGTTGTAGTAACGGGCGTAGAAGGTGTTTCTGCAGTTGGTGGAGTTGGAGTATCGGTTGGAGACTCAGTTCTTCCAGTGGGAATAGCCGCAATTGGCAGCATTGGCTCAATAGCGGTAAGTTATACTCACGTTGAAAATGCAGTTGGAGTCACAGGCACTGGGTCAGTAGGAGTAATTCTTATTCGTGGGTGGTCTGTGGTCGATGATTACCAAGACCCTAATTGGGTCCAGATTAATGTGGCATAAGGAAAAACCATGGCAAGTACATTCAGCCCTCTTAAAATTGAATTAATCACCACGGGTGAGCAGTCAGGCACGTGGGGTATTACTACCAATACCAATTTAGGCACAGCAATTGAAGAAGCGATTACAGGCACTGCTGATGTTGCATTTTCTAGTGCTGATGTCACCCTAACGCTTACCGATACAAATGCCACTCAAACAGCGCGTAATTTGCGCTTAAATTTGACAGGTACATCGGGCGGCGCAAGAAATTTAATTGTTCCTGCCATTGAGAAACAATACATTGTAAATAATGGTCTGGCAGATGCGGTAACGGTTAAGAACGCATCAGGCACAGGCGTAGCTGTTCCGGCTGGCAAAACAATGCTGGTGTTTAACAATGCGACAAACGTCGTTGATGTAACAACGTATTTATCTTCTTTGACGCTAGGTACTGCATTGCCAGTAGCATCTGGCGGCAGTGGTGCAGCAACCTTGACGGGCGTTTTAAAAGGTAACGGCACATCAGCTTTTACTGCGGCTACCGCTGGTACAGACTTTGTGGCTCCCGGCGGTGCATTAGGCACTCCAAGCTCAGGCACGTTGACTAATACTACTGGATTGCCTTTAACTACGGGTGTCACAGGTACATTGCCAATCGCTAATGGCGGCACAAACTCAACAACAACTCCAGTTGCTGGCGCTGTGCCTTACGGAACTGGCACTGCGTATGCGTTTACTGCCGCTGGTACTGCGGGTCAAGTGTTAACAAGTAATGGTGCTGGAGCGCCTACATGGTCTGCGGCATCGGGTGGTATTTCAACAGGTAAGGCCATTGCGATGGCGATGATTTTTGGATTCTAAGGAGCTTTAAATGGCAAACCCTAATATTGTTAGCGTAGTAAGCATTTACGGAAACGTAGGCTACGTTATTCCTTCGGTGGCAGCTACTGCCACTACTTCGTGGACGTATGACGGCACGACTGCTCTTACTGGTTTAAAGCCAGCTACAGGTACAGTTAACCGTATTACGTCTATAACAGCGTCGAATACGACATCTAGTGCTGTGACTGCAACGATTGCTATTGGCAACAATGGTACGTTCGGTTCAGCCACTGTAGTTACGTATCCTGCGTATCAGATTTCAGTGCCGCCAAACGCGACGCTAATTATCATTGACAAGACTAACTCGGTGTACGTCACTGAGAATCAGTCTGTTGCTGCTTATTCTGGTACTGCGAGTGCGCTGACATTCACAGCGACGTTTGAACAGATCACCTCGTAAGGTCTAACATGGGACTTCGTTATCCCGGTGGTTATGTCACGGCGACGTTTAATCCGCTTGCCTACACTACGGCTGCGTCTAACCTGCTAGTTGTTGCTGGGGGCGGCGGGGGTGGCTATATAGGCGGCGGTGGCGGTGCGGGTGGAGCGCAGCTTGCTTCATTTGGTTATGTAATAGGCACAACGTACAGCGTTACTATTGGTGCTGGTGGTGCGGGGGGAACTTCTGGAGCGAGGGGTACAACAGGCTCTAATTCAGTTTTTACTGGCGTTACTTCTACTGGCGGTGGTGGCGGCGGGACGAATACTGGCGATAACTCCATCGCAGCAGGTCTATCTGGGGGTTCGGGCGGGGGCGGTGCATCGGTAGGTGGTGGCACTCCAAGCGGAGCTTCTGGGACATCAGGTCAAGGAAATAGCGGCGGCTCAGGAAACATATCTAGCCCTTATCCTGCGGGTGGCGGCGGCGGAGCAGGTTCTGCTGGGGGTGTTGGATCAGGCAGTGTATCTGGCAACGGCGGCAACGGCATAGCTACTACAATTACTGGCGCTCAAACGTATTACGCAGGTGGTGGCGGTGGGGGTAGTCGTTCAAGTGGCACGACAACGGGCGGTATTGGCGGCGGGGGTAATGGTTCGCCAGACTCAACAACGGCTTCTGCTGGAACGGCTAACACAGGCGGTGGTGGCGGTGGGGGTGGCTTAACCGCAAACGGTGGTGCTGGCGGTTCAGGCGTAGCTATCGTTCGTAGCGGCAGAGCAGCAGCTTCTTTCACAGGTTCACCTACAATTACTAACGTCGGTAGTGACTTTGTATATACATTCACTGGTAACGGAACAATTACATTCTGAGGTTGATATGGCGCACTTTGCAAAGCTTGATGACAACAACGTGGTGCTAGAAGTCAACGCACTTAATAACCATGAGCTAGTCACCAGCAAAGATACGGTAGACGAGAACGGCAACGTAGTCGTGTCTCTGGTTGAGTCTGAAGACAAGGGTATTGCGTTTCTAACCTCATGGTCAGGCGGTCATACTAATTGGAAGCAGACAAGCTACAACGCTACATTCCGAGGCAAGCTGGCAGGTATTGGCGACACGTATGACCCAGTAACTAATTTGTTTGTGGCTCCTGTAGTGGTGCAGCAAGAGGTTCCTGCTGATTTGCCTACGATGGATTTGAACGTGTTAGAGACTCAGCCAGAAGCCGCTATTACGTCACAAGCGGTGGTTGATTTATCCTCAACTGACTTACCTGCATTGAACAGCAGCGATGTGGCTGCATTGACTTCAGAACAAATAACGGGGCTATAAAATGCCACAATACAATGGTGTATGGACGCTAGAGGCGCAAGCTCAAGCTCAGTCTAATCAGCAATGGGTAACTGACCCTAATTTCAAGAACACGACGCTGCTGTTACAAGCAGACGGTACAGGCAGCGGCTCACAAAATCAGACTTTCTTAGACGGTAGCACCAACAACTTTTTCATCACAAGAAACGGTAATACTACCCAAGGTTCGTTCTCGCCGTTTAGTCAGGCTCCGGGGTACTGGAGTAATTTTTTTAATAGCACTGCTAATTACTTGACGGTTCCGTACAATTCAAATTTTTTATGGTCTACAGGAGCCAGAACGTATGAGGCTTTTGTTTATGTTACTTCAGTAGCAGCAAACAATGCAATTTTTGGACTCACGAATTTAAGTTCTTCAAATACTTGGGAACTTTACATAAACACTTCAAGCCAAGTGGTGTTTAGATACTTTGCTGGCGGCGTACAAACAGTAACAACAACCACAACCGTCCCATTAAATACATGGGCGCACGTAGCTTTTGTTTATGATGGAACAAGCGCCATTACTATTTATATCAATGGTGTAAGCGCAGGGACAGGAACAATAACAGGAACGCCTGTAACGGACAATAATCAACTATGTATTGGTAGAACTGATGTTGGTAGTGCTGGAAATGTTACATTAAGTGGATATATTAGTAATGCTAGGTTCACTTCTGCTGTTGTTTATACAGGCGCGTTTACGCCACAAACCACACCACTAACAGCCATAACAAACACATCACTGCTTACTTGTCAGTCAAACCGTTTTGTTGATAATAGTGCTAGTCCTGCAACGATAACTGCTAACGGCACTGTATCCGTCCAAGCCTTCGGCCCTTTCGCTCCTGCGCTGCAATGGACACCAGACGTAGTAGGCGGGTCTGGGTATTTTGATGGTAGTGATTATTTGTCGTTAGCTCCGGGCGCTGCGTTTGCGTTTGGTACTAGTGACTTTACTGTTGAAACTTGGTATTACCCAACATCTACTCCAACAGATGACTACATAATTGAGGCACGTAATTCAAGTCAGACAAATACTTGGACGCTTAATTTTGCGTATAGCGGCACTAATGGGCAATTGAATTGGGGTTACAACGGCACAACTTTGATTGCAGCAACTACAAACGATACAGTTAAGCCATATATTTGGAGCCATATTGCATACACTAGAACAGGCACTACAGGAAGTTTGTATGTAAATGGTGTGAGGGTTGGAACAGGAACTGATAATACAAACTATACGGTATCGCCAACAACGTCCTATATTGGGTGCAGGTTCAGCCAACAAAATTTTGCTGATGGTTATTTCTCTGGTATGCGCGTTGTAAATGGGACTGCTCTATACACAGGGGCATCTTATACAGTCCCTACTACGCCGCCAACCGCTGTAGCAAACACATCACTACTCCTCAACTACACCAACGCCGGTATATACGACGGCAAGATGGGTAACGTATTAGAGACAGTAGGCACAGCACAGGTAGCGACAAGCCCTGTGAAGTTTGGTAGCGGGAGTATGTACTTTGGTGGAACGGGAACGTACCCGTCATACGCTACTAGTAATCTTGTTGGCCCAGCAAATGCAGGTTTTTATAACTTCGGTACTAGTAACTTTACTATTGAGGCATGGATTAACCTTAGCGTAACTACGACGGGTAGAGTTATTGTGTCTAGTGGGTACAACGCTGATACAGGTGCTGGCGGGTGGACATTTACTTATCGAGGAGACATAAGCTCTCTTTCTTTAAGTGTAAACGCTAACGTCGTGTATTCAAAATCATGGTCGCCATCTGCAAATATTTGGTATCACGTTGCAGTTACTAGGGCTGAAAACATTCTTAGATTTTTTGTTGATGGTGTGCAGATTGGAACAACTAGTACAAGTACAGATAATATTACTGGGTCATCAACTATTGTGGTAGGGGGTAATAGTGGTGGCACTAATTTGAATTTCTTTGGTTACATCGACGACCTACGCATTACTAGAGTAGCCCGTTACATAGCAAACTTCACGCCTCCACAACAGGCCTTACCGAGACAATAAGGAATAGAAGATGAGTGACAAATATCCCGGTGGGTTCGTAACGGCTGGTGCGCCAGCAGGGTTCTCTGTTGCGTTTAACGGAAGCAGTGATTACTTAACTACAGCAAATAGCCTTGGCATTAATAACTTTGGTACAGGCGACTTTACTATTGAGTGTTGGGTTAATTTTAGTGTAGTGGGTAATGGGCAATTTATTTCTGCTGGTTCTGGCGGTCAAGCAAATGCGTATTATTGGCAGTATTATAGTTCTCAGCTTCAATTAGGCGTGCAAGGAGGGTCAAGCATAACAGTAGCTAGTTGGACCCCTGTTGCTAACACTTGGTATCACGTTGCAGTTACAAGAAGCGGGACAAACGTCTATCAGTTTGTTAATGGCGTACAACTAGGAACTACAGCAACGTCATCTCAAAGTTTTGCAGATGGGCCTACCTATATTGCTTATGGTGGCGCAGGGTATTTCAATGGGTATATATCTAATGCAAGAATTATTAAAGGCACGGCGCTATACACAACTACGTTTACACCGCCAACCCAGCTATTTCCAATAACTAACACTACGCTATTGACTTGCCAAAGTCCGACGTTCATAGATAACAGCACTACCGCAGCAACAATTACACAAAACGGCTCACCAAAGGTCAGCAACTTCACACCGTTTGCTGGATACCAAGGATTCAACCCTGCGCTTGGTGCTGCGGCTGGTGGTGTATGGACAATAGACGAATCTGCGTATTACCAACAGAACCGCCTGTGGCCCATCTACGACCCGTACTTTAATCAGACCACGCTGATGCTGCATGGTAACGGTACTAACGGCGCACAGAACAATACGTTCTTAGATAGCTCGGTTAACAACTTCACGATTACTAGGAATGGCAACACGACCCAAGGTACGTTCACGCCTTTCTCACAGACGGGGTGGAGTAATTTTTTTAATGGTACAACTGATTACTTATCTAATACATCGTTAACTAATTTCTTGTTTACTAGTAACTTATCTACAATGTTTGCCACTTTTGAAGCATGGGTTTACCCAACTTCATGGAATAACATTAGTGGTTATGGGCATAATCCACTGTGGGGAAATAACGGAACCTATGCAACTTTTGGTTTTTACAATGGCGCGTTGCAATTTACAAGAGGCTCCGCGCAAACAATTACTTCTACTAGCTCTATTTCTTTAAATACTTGGTCGCATGTAGCGGTAACAATTAATCAGAGTACAGTTACGTTTTATATTAACGGCGTTAGTGCTGGAACTGGAACTTTAACAGCGGCATTAGGAACTAGAGGAACAGATTTTATTGGTCACCAAAATGGAACTGGCAGTTATTTTGCTGGATATATTTCAAACTTTAGGATTTCAACTAACGTAGCGTATACAACTAATTTTACGCCAAGCACTGTGCCGTTAATTGCAACTACTGGAACCCAAACACTAACTTGCCAAGACAATCGTTTTGTGGACGATAGTGCTAATAACTTTGCTCTTACAGTAAGCGGCACGCCATCCGTCCAAGCCTTCTCCCCGTTCGTCCCTGCATACATCACACCTACGACGTTTAGCAACTATTTTGATGGTAATGGGGATTATTTAACCGCTAGTGGAGCTAACTTAGCATTAGGCGCTGGAAACTTTACGGTTGAAGGTTGGGTTTATTTAACTGGCTATAACGGTGGCGCAGCAGCTTATACAGGCATTGGTAGTTACCCAGACAGTACGGCATTGATGTTTTATATAAATGCTTCAGGCGGTTACGCTGTAAATGTGGGTTCGTCAGACATCATAACTACTGGTACAGCGCCTCTTAACACATGGATACATTTTGCTATTGTTAGGTCAAGCACTGGGTCAAATGGTCTAACGCTATATATCAACGGTATATCCGTTGCAACCGCAACTTCTGCCACAAACTTTACAAGCACAAATGCTGTTATCGGCAGAACAGGCGTTAGTACAAGTAGTAACCTTATGCTTGGTTGCCTATCTAATATTAGGGTTCTTGTTGGAACTGCGCTTTACACAGCAGCCTTTACGCCGCCTACAGCACCATTGACTGCAGTATCCGGCACTCAATTATTAACCTGCCAGAGCAGCACGTTCATCGACAACAGCACTAACAACTTCACCATCACGGCTAACGGCAACGTCCAGCCAGTAACATCCCCTACGCCATTCCCAGCGAAGGTAGATACAACCACATTGAACTCTGCCTACAGCACATCACTGATAGGTGGTAGTGGCTACTTTGATGGTACGGGGGATTATTTAAACACTCCTACTGCTAACACAAGTTTACAGTTTGGCACGGGGGATTTTACTGTTGAGTTTTGGGCGTACCCAACAAATTTAACTGGCTCTACTGGTATTGGTTCATCACAAATTATTTTTGCGTCGGCTGGCGCTTCTTCTTTTATGTGCAGTATATGGACAGGCAATGTTCATACCGTAAAAGCGGACGTTGCCGACCTTTATGATTTTGCTTCAACCGCAGTTCGGCAAGGCAATTGGTTCCACGTAGCAATATGCCGAGCAAGTGGGTCAATGAAATGTTTTGTAAACGGCGCTCAAGCTGGATCGACAACCGCAGATACTACTGATTATAGCGGTACGGGAGTGGGAGCTATTGGCGCTAACTACAGCGGTGGTTATAACTTTACTGGGTATATTTCTGGGCTACGGGTACTTAAAGGTACTGCTTTATACAACGCAAACTTTGCACCAGCGGTAGTGCCACCTACGCCTTCTAATCTAACCAATAACGGTACGCAGTCAGGAACGCTTACGTTTGTAGTAGGTAGTGATGCGCCAAATACGTTGTACTACGTTTGCCAAAACCATTCAGCAATGGCAGGAGTTATTAATATAGTTAACTCAGGAACGTATGAAAAAGTTTATGCAGTATCTGCCAATGGCTCGAGCAACTATGTAATAAATGGTTCGTCTAATCCTACCCTGACATTGGTAAGAGGCGAGACGTACACGTTCAATGTTAACGCTACTGGTCATCCTTTTTGGATTACAAAGGCTTCTGGTGCGTACAGCGCAGGAAATGTATATCTAGGAACCACGCTTCTTACCAACTTCACCAACGGCGCTATCTTTGATAACACGGCTAAGAACGTATTGGAGACTGCTGGCGGCGCTGCGCTTAGTTCTACACAAGCGAAGTACGGTACGACGAGTATGTATTTTGATGGCGTAGGAGATTGTTTAATATCCCCAGCTACGCCTAATTTTTTGTTTGGCGGTGACTTTACTGTAGAGGCTTGGTTTAACCGAGACAATGGAGCTGATGGTTCTATTTTTGTAATGAATACAAGCGGCGTAAGTTATTTTGCTTTAAATGTGGCTTCTACTGGATACAGTGTTTATTTAAATGCCACAGGGCCAAATTTTAGCCCAGCAGTAACCTTGTCAAACAACACTTGGTATCATGTTGCTGTAGTAAGAAGTGGTTCAACTGTAACGCTTTATCATGATGGTACAAACATTGGTACTGCATCTAATTCTTCGTCGCTTGGTTCAGCATCCGTTGTGGGTTATGTTGGTGGAATTAATGGCGGTTTAAAGGCGTACATTGACGACCTACGCATCACCAAAGGCGTAGCGCGTTACACCACAAACTTCACTCCACCAACGTCACAGTTGCAAGACCAATAGGGGGATGAAATTGATCCACTAACCATCCTAGCTGTAGCAAAAACCGCAGCCGCTGCAATACGTAAAGGCTGTGAGATGTACCAAGAGTACAAAGCGCAGGGGATGGAGCTAGTAGATGCGTATGGACAGGCCAAGGATGTCGTTGCAGATTTAAGCGGACACCTTGGCAATTTCTTTAAAGCGCATGAGCAGTTAGAGAAGCACGTACACGAAGAAGAGCTAAAGGTAAAGAAGGCGCGTGACCCTGAGTTGTCCGTGAACCAAGAAGCCTTTAATAGAATCATGGCTCAAAAGGAAATGCAACGGCTAGAAACAGAGCTGCGCGAGACATTAGTCTACCAAGCACCTAAAGAATTGGGGGCTATTTGGACAGAATTTGAAGCAATGCGTGATAGGGTAAAAGCGGAAAGAGCAGAGATACAACGTCAGGAAGTAATAAAGCAACAGGCGGCTCAATGGCGACGGGACTATATAAAAAGAAAAATCGCGGAGCAAATGACGCTGGTAATCGCGGTAGTGTTCATAACGTGTTGGTTCCTATGGCTAATGATCCTAATCAGAATGAGCCACACGTACCGTGGAGCTTACTCATCACCGTCCTTGTTCTGTGTATTGTGCTAGTCCTAGTGTTGCCGGTGATGGGTATTGCTTACATGGACATGAATAACGCTACGATTGCAGCGATGGAAGAAATACGAAAAATGCGTGAGTTACGCGCCAAGATATTAATGGAAATGAAGGGGGAACAGTAATGGCGGATAACGAGCAAAAAAAACCGGATACATCAGCAGAAAATATATTTCGCGTTGAAGGTGGTAAATACATCCACAACAACGTAGAAATTAATAAAGACGAATTTGATAAACGAAAAGCTGAAGCCGATGCTGCTATTCGTTCTGCACGCCCGGCTCCAAAAGAAAAACCGCGTTCAACCGCAGACCGTAAAGCAGCTGCGTTTTCTGAGTTAAAAAAAGGCGGCGAAGTTAAGTTTGCTTCAGACCGTGTAAAACGTATAGATGGTATTGCACAGCGAGGTAAAACGAGAGGACGGGTTGGATAATGCTGACACTACTTTCAACGCTTGTTAGTTTTTTGATGGGCGGCTTGCCCAAGATACTAGACGTTTTCCAAGACAGACAAGACAAGTCCCATGAGCTAAAGCTTGCCCAGATGCAAATCGAACGTGAGCTACAACTAGCCGCCGCAGGGTACGTAGCCCAACAACAGATAGAAGCCATTAAGCTAGATGAGATAAAAACCCAAACTGCTTCTGCGGAGAAAGTCTCTCTAATCGACGCACAACAAGCGGAGATAAGTGCCATCTATGCCCACGATACTGCCCTTAGTGAAGGCACAAGCAAGTGGATGAAAGATTTCCGCGCTAGTGTGCGCCCCGTAATTACTTACGGGTTCTTCTTCCTACTGGTTGGTATTGACGGCGTGTTGGCGTACAAAGGCTTGACTAGCGGCGTGGACTTTGTGCAGTTAGCTGACCAGCTTTGGGATAACGAAACTCAGGCGCTCTTCGCTTCGATTATTGCGTTCCATTTCGGTGGACGGGCGTTTGGGAAATGATTAGCCCCAAAGCCTTAAATATGATCAAGCACCACGAGGGGGTAAGGATTAAACCTTACCGATGCCCTGCACGACTTTGGACGGTAGGAGTAGGGCATGTGATTGACCCTAATCATGCGAAAGTACCGTTTGAAGAGCGTAATAATTTGGCAATCCCAGAGGGCTGGAACCGAACATTTACAATGGGAGAGGTAGATGCCATACTTGCAAAAGACCTTGAGCGTTTTGAACGAGGAGTTTTTAAATATTGTCCTAGCGCTGGTAGTCGCCAAGCTTGGTTGGACAGTCTGGTCAGTTTCAGTTTTAACCTAGGTTTGGGTACGCTACAACGTAGCACACTGCGGCAGAAACATAACCGTGGCGACTACGAAGGCGCTGCCAACGAACTTTTAAAGTATTGCAAAGCCGGTGGAAAAGTCCTACGAGGTCTTGAAAACCGTCGCAAAGACGAACGCGCACTATATCTTAGCTAAGTAAAAGAGACTTTAATGTACCTAACTAGCAACATACCTTACTTTAAATGCTGGGTTAGAAAAGAGTTTACTAATGGTCATCAAAAGTACCATGGTGAATTCATACACGCATTAGCTGTTGCTGTTACTACCATGCCTGACCGGTCTTTGAGCTTTCAGGTTATTTTTACCGGATGTGAAGCAGACGACGGAAGTCAGCCAAATGTCCATGGCGGGGCAATGTGGGCACGGATGCCACTTACTGCGCTAGTGGGCGATATACCTTTGGAGGTATGGCCCGAGCGTATGCAAACACATCTTGCACAGCCTTGGGATTGCAATTCTTACAACCACACAATTATCAGCATCGATCGTGCAAAACCTTCGCCTTGGCTATGTAAGATCAATAATGAGTTCCACACAGGCCGATATTTGTTTACAGTAGATTATGCCGAGAGTGAGGTGTCGGAAGACCCTTCTCAACATAAGCAAAGCCATGTATTAATATTGACAGATGCAGGCAAGTGGACAGGCAATGTAGTAGCTTTACCTAACAATCGTGTGCGTGTCACTAGCCCAGCGTACTGGGTCACGGGCGAAGGAGCACCTGATTTTCGACCCAGCCAATGGATTCAGTGTGCCGAGCAGGATGATTCATACATGGACCCCGAGGCTACTTTTAATAATTTGTACAAGGAGTAATAGCATGACAAAGTCGAAGATGATGGCAAGCGGTGGCATGATGCAATCAAAGATGATGGCAAGCGGTGGCATGATGAAAAAAGGCTATGCAGCAGGCGGTGCGGCGATGCCCATGGTCATGAAAGACGGTAAAAAAGTTCCGAAATTTGCTGCTGATGGTAAGGGCAAGATGGCAAAAGGCGGTATGGTTAAATCAAAAATGGCTGCAGCTGGTGGCATGGCTAAAGCAAAAATGACTAAGAAGAAATAATCATGGCAACGAAACCCGGTCTTTACGCCAATATTGCAGCAAAGAAAAAACGCATCGCTGCTGGTTCTGGTGAAAAAATGCGTAGCGTAGGTGCAAAAGGCGCTCCTACAAAAAGTGATTTTATTAATTCAGCAAAAACGGCTAAACCTAGAAAAATGGCAAAGTCTCGTAAAGGGTGAGTAAATGGCAAAGTCTCCGGCATGGCAAAGAGCAGAAGGGAAAAGTCCGGCGGGTGGTTTAAACGCGAAAGGACGCGCTTCGGCCAAGAAGCAGGGGATGAACTTAAAGCCTCCTGCCCCTCACCCAAAGACCAAGGAATCCGCTGGTCGCAAAGCATCGTTTTGCGCTCGTATGACGGGAATGAAGAAGAAGTTAACGTCAGCAAAGACAGCCAAAGACCCGAATAGCCGTATCAACAAGTCGTTAAAAGCGTGGAATTGCTAATTACCTTGAAAAATAAATGGCTTATCTAAGACTAACTTTAAAGCCCGGTATTGATAAACAAAATACCGAATACGGCGCAGAAGGCGGATGGATCGATGGCGATTACATCCGCTTTCGCTATGGCCTGCCTGAAAAGCTAGGTGGCTGGACGCAGTTTGGAGACACGTTAGTTTATTTAGTAGGAGTAGTTAGCGAAGTTTTTTCATGGAATTCGTTAGAGGGTGTACCTCATCTTTTGGTTGGAACTACACGTAAGCTGTATGCCTATGTGGGTGGCACATGGGGAGATGTAACGCCGTTGAGGGTTACTACCGCAGCGGGAGACGTTACCTTTGCCGCGACTACCGGCAGTGATTTAGTCACGGTAACGGACTCGCTTCATGGAGCCATTAACGGAGATTTTGTCACCTACAGTGGAGCAGTAAGTCTAGGCGGAAATGTTACCGCTACTTATCTCAATCAAGAGTTTGAAATCCAAGAAGTATTAACCACAAGTACGTACAAAATTAAAATAGGTGTAACCGCTAATGCTTCAGACAGCGGCAATGGTGGTGGGGCTGTTGTAGGTAAGTACCAGATCAACATCGGCTCCGCCGTTAACTATTTTGACTACGGTTGGGGAACGGGTACTTGGGGTCTATATTCGTGGGGAACACCGCGTCCTGCTTCAGCTGGTTTAACGCTCACCTCGCGGGTGTGGCAGTTAGATACTTTTGGCGAAGATGTAATTTGTCAGATCGTAAGTGGTGGCATCTATTTGTTTAATACCAGTGCGGGCGTGGTAAACAATCGTGCTACTGCAATTGCGGGTGCGCCTACTAAAAGTGAATACGCATTAGTGTCTACCCCAGACAGGCACCTTGTTTGTTTTGGTACCGAATCAGTTATCGGTGACCCCACAACGCAAGACCCAATGTTTGTTCGCTTCTCTAATCAAGAGGACATAAACACGTTTGCTGAATCCGCTATTAACACAGCGGGTGGTCAACGTTTAACAGACGGCAGTACGATTGTTACGGCATTCCGTTCTCGCGGACAAATTATCATGTTAACGGACACCTCCATACATGGCATGCAGTATGTGGGTCCTCCTTACACGTTTGGTTTTCAACAGTTAGGAAGTAACTGCGGGTGTATTGGACCGCATGCCGGAGCTGACGTTAATGGCGTGGCGTTTTGGATGGGAACTGAAGCTTTTTACATGTTTAACGGTACGGTAAATAAGCTTCCAAGTACGGTTCAAGATTATGTGTTTAAAGATATTAATCTTGTTCAATCCACTAAAGTACACATAGGCATTAACTCTCAGTTCAACGAAGTAACGTGGTGGTATTGCTCCGCAACGTCTGACTACCTTGATCGTTTTGTTACGTTCAATTATCTAGAAAATGTCTGGTCCATTGGGTCAATGGCAAGAACATCATGGGTGGATATTGGTACTTACACTAAGCCCATTGCCTCTGAGTATTTACCTAGTAGCACTGCTGCTTCTATCTCTACTATTTATGGTTTAACAGCCGGTCGCTCGGTCTTGTATAACCAAGAGGATGGGAAAAATGGCAACGGCTCACCGATCACGTCGTACATCACATCAGGTTATTTTGACATTGGTGACGGCGACAGCATGTTGTACATGCGTCGTTTTATTCCTGACTTTAAAAATCAAATCGGGGATTTAACCGTACACCTGTTGTTACGTGCCTATCCTCAAGCAACAGCAAGTCCTAGTTCATTAGACCCGTACATTATTACGCCTACTACTGAAAAGGTAGATACTAGGGCACGTGGCAGGCAGATTAGTTTGCGTATTGAAAGTTCTGCGCTAGGTGATAACTGGAGATATGGCACCTTGCGTGTAGACATACAACCGGATGGTTTGAGATGAGTAAGATTACTAACGTTCGTCTGCCGAATGCGGCAGCGGGCGATTACAATCCGGACCAGATAAACCAGCTTATCCGCTCGTTGGAACAAGTCATTCTTCAGCTTAATAGTACGTACACCCCGATAGTTACGGAGAACAAAGATGCGGCGCTTACATGGTATGAAGCGGGTTAAGTAATGGCTAATAAATACCTACGAAAATACTCAAATCCTGCGGCTGCGACGGAAACGACGATCTATACCGTTCCGGATGCCAACACAGGTATTTTGCGGTCGTTACGAGTAACTAATTTTGGGTCGTCAGGTAGCGCAACAATTACGGTTATCCAATACGTAGGGGCGACAGCAAATTATTTGTTAAAAGGATATACGCTGGCGCACAGCACTACGTTTGACGTGTTTAACGGAATACCGTGCATCGTAGAAGCGGGGGACATTATTAAAGTAACATCCTCCCATGCGAATGTGACTTTTTATTTAAGCTATCTAGAAGTAGACAGAAACTAATGATTTATCACATAATTCTAGCCAACTTCGCGTTTGTAACGCGCGGCCCCGTGCGGCCATTGGCTACTTTTGAAAGGTACGAACATGGCTGACGCGATGCAGGGGATTATGTCCCTAGGCGCTGGAGCGCCCGAAGGTGCTCCACCCTCCCCTACTCCTGAAATTCCTCCAGAGGCGTTTCAAGGATTTTCCATGGCGCAGCAGGCAACAGGCGATCCGCGTCAAACAACAAAAGACATGATGGACTCCATGCAGGAGGCTGACCCTGAACTGATTTTACAGTTTAGGCAGACGCTTGCGTCCATTGATATGCCCGATGAGTTGATGGATGCCATGGGCAAGATGGTGGATTTAATCCTTTCAGACCCTTCGCGGTATGCAGAAATCCGTCAAGAACTTATAACAGAAGGTGTTCCAGAAGAACTATTACCTCCTGAGTTTGATCCTGCCTACTTCATGGCGTTTAACGTCGTACTAGATGAAATAGCTGAATCAAAATCTCCTGCAACACAAGGCTCTTCTATTCAAGCCTTTGCTAGGGGTGGCATTGCTACATTAAATCCGGTCATGCAAGGCGTTGCCAGCATGGGCCGCAACCAAGATACCCAACTAGCACACCTTATGCCTTCGGAAGCTCGTATGCTTCGCCGCTATGGCGGTTCGGGCGCTATGAATCCCCGTACAGGTCTTTCGGAATATGGGTTTTTAGGTAGCATTGGTAAGGCAATTGGCGGTGCTTTTAAATCGGCAGCAAAAGCGGTTACTGGCGCTGTTAAAGGTATCGTTAAAGGTGTAACGGGAGCCATTAAAAGCATTACGTCGAGCACTATTGGTAGGATGGTTTTAACCATCGGCGCTACGATGATATTGGGTCCAATGATAGCTCCTTATCTAGCCACAGTTGGTTTAGCGGGAGCTGCCACAGGTATTACAGCGGGCCTAGTAAGCACAGGTATTTCTTTGGCTACTGGTGCAAGCCTTAAGGATTCGTTAAAGCAGGGCTTAATTGCAGGCGTAACAGCGCAGGCCTTTCAGTATGGTTCAGATAAACTAGGCTTTAGTGCCGCTAAACCCGGACAAGGTGCTCCTGTTGTGGACAAAGCAGTAGTTAACGTTGACGGCAAACTAGTTAATGCAGCCGAATTCATAGATGATGCTGGTGGACCAGCTGTTACGGGTAAGGTTCCCAACGTACCTAGCATGACTCAAACCTCAGAACTAACTTCTAACACCGCCTTAACGTCTACGGGGGACGATCAGGTAAATGCCGCAAGGGATGCGATGTTTAGTAAAGCTAATGCAGCTAATGCAGCTCCTGCGCCAGTACGTGCAATTAGCGATTATCAATATAAGATTGATGCCTCGGGCAAGGCTATCAGCCCTAATTTAACAGGGTCCGAGCTTCAAGCAAAGATAGGTAATCTTCCTAATAACGTATACGAAACACCTGATATTCGTACGATAGCTGATTACCAAATGCCCCGTACACCGGGCGCTGGTGACTTAATTAAACAAGGTAAGTATGATGAAGCAGCTTCTTCGGTGTATAAGAGCACTTCAGATACTTTAGGCAGGGCATACGACACTGCAGCAGATGCGGCTAAAAGTGTTTATCAGGGTGGAAAGGATATTTATAAAGAATATCTTTCCCCAGCAGGCATTCAGTCGCGAGGTGCAGCCGACGCTATATTAGAGGTTCAAAATCAGTTTCCGGGTACTACGGTAGAGCAAATAAGAACGGCCCTCCCAAACTCAATCATAGGGGAAGCGTACAAAAACGCTCTTCCTAGCGCACTTGAAAAATACGCTCCGTTAGCCCTCGCGGGTACGGCAGCCGCGTATGGCTTGGGCGCGTTTGAAGGACAGCCTGCGGAAAAGCCTGAACCACCTACTTTAGGTAGCGATGTTTTTGCTGCTAATCCAAAAGATTATCTGGTCCCTCCCGGAGGCGTGGCTACTCAGTACTACGGCGGCGTTCAGGGCGCTCAATATGGTGCGCAAAGAATGAAAGCAGGTGGTATTGCAGACCTTCCTACTAAGTTTCCTCGTAAGAACGGTCCAATAAATGGCCCCGGCACTGGCACGTCAGACGATATCCCTGCCATGCTGTCTGATGGCGAGTTTGTCTTTACTGCCAAGGCCGTTCGTAACATCGGTGGCGGATCACGTAGATTGGGTGCAAAGCGCATGTACACCATGATGAAAGCACTTGAGAAAAGGAGTGCGTAATGGCTACTGAATATAACGTACAAACGGTACAAGAAGCCCCAGCTATTGAAGCGGCCCGATTAGGGCTAATGCAGTCTGCAAAGGACCTTGCAACTAAACCTATTGACCTGCCTGCCTACCAAGCAGCAGGCATGACAGAAACGCAGCGGCAAGCGTTAGATTTAGCTAAACGTGGGGTAGGTGCGTATCAGCCCTATATAAACGCCGCAGGGCAGAATATCGGAGCAGGAGCAGGCCTTACACAAGCGGCAGCGCAGGGTATTGGTGGGATTAATATCGCCCCTCAGTACCAGCAAGCGTATGGAATGATGGGAACGGGCGCGCAACAGGCACAGCAATCAGCACAGGCGATTGGCGGTGGCATGTACGGCTACGATCCTAGCCGTGCTGCTGCCTTTATGAATCCATATCAAGAAGCCGTAACGCAAAACGCCTTACGTGAGATGCGCCGTCAAGGCGATATTGCAGGTCAGGGACAAGCGGCACAGGCAATTCGTTCAGGTGCGTTTGGCGGAACTCGCGAAGGTGTGCAGCGCGCAGAATCAGAACGTAGTCTGCAAGATTTGATGCAACAACGAATCATGCAGGATTACTCGCAGAACTACGGTCAAGCGCAAGCAGCGGCACAACAGTCGTTTGAGGCGCAACAAGGCCGTCAGTTAGCCGGTGGTCAAGCGTTAGGTAACCTTGCCAATACCTACGGCCAATTAGGCCAAGGAATAGGCTCGTTAGCCGGTCAATACGGTCAGTTTGGCTTGCAACAAGGCACTGCATTGGGTCAGATGGGCGGCCAGTTAGGTCAACTAGGAGTACAGCAAGCTGGATTAGGTCAGTTAGGCAGTCAGTTGGGTCAAGGTGAGCAAGGATTCTTGTTTAATCTGGGTTCTGCTGAACAGCAAAATGCACAACAACAATTGGATGCGTTCCGTGCAACTCAGACGCAAAAAGCAATGTTCCCTTATCAGCAGTTAGCGTTTGTTTCTGACA
>Ga0209442_1000706_pt1 | contig 19405 bp, 16 predicted proteins | sample LauGreSBDMM110DD_2_FD_187565 | JGI IMG/M metagenome (GOLD analysis project Ga0209442, IMG submission 187565) | Freshwater lake microbial communities from Lake Michigan, USA - Sp13.BD.MM110.DD (SPAdes) (version 2) | ecosystem: Environmental > Aquatic > Freshwater > Lake | place: Lake Michigan...
TTGGAGACGTCGCATAGCCCGGTCTAGTGCGCCTCACTGCTAATGAGGTTAACCCCTAAAGGGTTTCGGAGGTTCAAATCCTCTCGTCTCCGCCAAGTATCGATGATTTAAAATTACTACAAGTAGTAATTGGAGGAATCTTGCCAGCATATAAAGTTGCAATAGTTGGCGCTGGACCTGCCGGTTACTTCACTGCCCAAGCATTTCAAAATGCGCAAACTGAAGATCTAACCTTTGCGATCGACATGATCGAACGCCTTCCAACCCCATGGGGGTTGGTAAGGAGTGGGGTGGCACCTGATCATCCAAAGATAAAAACAGTCTCAAAAGTATTTGAAAAAATAGCGAAAACAGAGGGCTTTAGATTATTTGCCAATGTTGAACTTGGTAAAGATGTTTCACTTAAAGATCTGCGAGAAAGATATGACGCAGTTGTTCTAGCAACTGGTTCTCCAAAGGGCAGAAAACTAGGCATACCTGGTGAAGAACTAGCTAACTGTATTTCATCTGCTGAGTTTGTCCCTTGGTATAACGCCCACCCTGATTATGTAAATGTTGAAGTGGATTTAGATACCGACACAGCTGTAGTAATTGGCGCAGGAAATGTCGCAATGGATGTAGCAAGACTTCTTGCAATTGATCCGACAGAGCTTGATCCAACCGACATAGCAGAGCATGCATTAGTAAAATTTAAGCAGAGTAAAATAAGAAAAGTAATAATCTGTGGCCGCCGAGGAGCAGAGCACGCTGCCTTTACTGCCCCTGAGCTTCGCGATCTACCAAAACTTGAAAATACCGATGTATTTATTGATGAAGAAGAGATCAGTCAGGCAAGTGATCGCATTAAAGAGCGTGGTGAAGTTGAAAAAGATTTAAGTAATAATCTAGAAGCAATGCGCTTAATTGCAGAGCATGAGAAAAAGGGAGTTGAAAGAAAGCTAGAGATTAAGTTCTTATCAGCCCCAATTGAAATCAAAGGTAATACTAAGGTTGAAGAGATTGTATTTGCAACAAACGAGGTTAAAAATGGCAAAGTTATTGCGACCAATAAAACCTATACGATTAAGGCTGGCTTAGTGGTTACTGCTATTGGTTATGACGCAGTTGAGTACCCTGGTATCAATATTGAAAATGGTCGAATTACTAATATTGCAGGCCATGTTGAGCATAATGTTTATGTCACAGGCTGGGCGAAGCGCGGGCCAGTTGGAGTTATTGGCACAAATAAAAGTGATTCAAATGATGTCGTTGAATTAATTATTGGTAATTTAACAGAGCCAAAAGTGAGTGAAGGAATTAGCTCTTTACTTAAATCCAGCCATGAAGTAATTGATCAAATCTCCTGGGAAAAGATAAATGCCTCTGAGGTAATATCTGGTGAGATTTCAGGAAAACCGCGCGTAAAAGAAGTGGATTGGAAGCGGCTAATAAGTTTGGGTAGGTCCTAACAAATCGCTAGACTTCCCAATGCATAAGATTGCGCCCGTAGCTCAACGGATAGAGCATCTGACTACGGATCAGAAGGTTCGGGGTTCGAATCCCTGCGGGCGCACAATACTAATTTTGTTTAACCTGATTGAGACTAACTAAGCCAAAGTTTCTTTGGAAGAATTGCATATTTAACTATGCAGTAAATTGCAGAAAATCCATCCTTCCAGCCTATTTTCTTTCCATCTTTATATGTTCTACCTTGATATGAAATACCCATTTCATAAATTACAGCACCTGCGCGCGCAAATTTAATTGTCATTTCTGGCTCTATTCCAAACCGATTTTCACTTAGCTTAATCTTAAGAATCAGAGATTGCCTGAATACCTTGTGGCACGTTTCCATATCGGTTAAGTTTAAGTTTGAAACAGAATTAGATAAAGTGGTTAAAAATTTATTACCCAGGCTGTGCCAATAGAATAGAACTCTTTTTGGTTGACTTCCTAAAAATCTAGAGCCAAATACGACATCCGCCCTCCCTAGAATTATTGGTTTCTGTAACTCAGCGAGCTCGTGGGGATCATACTCCAAGTCTGCATCGTGAATGGCAATAACTTCCTTAGTACAATACTTAAGTGCTGTACGGATTGCCTTGCCTTTTCCATGATTAACATTGAGCGATATCAGTCTCAACTTTGAATATCTAACCACACATTCTTCGATTAACACTCGAGAATTATCAGTAGAACCGTCATCTACTACAACTACTTCATCGACGAAATCACATTCTAAAAGTTTAGTAAGAGCCTCCACAACCCTTATTTCTTCGTTATACACAGGGACAATAACTGATAATGTCACGTATGTACCTTTTGTATTCTAGGATATTGGTAATCTATAACAAGTAAAAGATAAGTCAAAGTTACTAGTGGAAATACGTACCTCGCTTCATCCGATACATAAAAAATAGAGAGCAACATCAGGTTTAACATGTGGACCATGAACAAGGAAACGATCCATGAGCGAATCCAAAATTTAAGTTTATCAGTGATAAGTAATGCCATGAATAGAGTAATCGGGGCAAAAACAGAAAACAAGTATGACTTTCCAATTATAATTAGGAAAAATGCAATAGGCAACCAGAGGTAACTATTTAAGTCCTTTGGATGGCTTTGACCAGCTAAACTATTCTCTGCAAAAAGAAATGGATTTCCAACTGTCAGAATTTGAGTCGCGGCGATTAATTTAATCTGCAAATAGTCGATGGGATCGGAAAAAATAGTTCTTACCCAACCTTTCCTTAACAGATTCGCTTCCTCGGCATCATCGTCTCCAGATAGAAGTTTCAAAGGAGCCACCACCCCTTCTTCTTTGAAATTACCCCCTGATAACAAGTAAACCCATGCATTTGGGCGGTGGGTTAGGCAAATGGTTCCGAGTTCATCAGTTACTAATGAAGGCCGCAATGCTTCGAGGGCATTTTGCCTAGTATTTTTGTCTTCCGACCAACAATAGAAGCTTGCCAAGTCATAATACATTACTGACTGTTCAACAAATCCTTGTTTGAGTGAGACAGCCCTGGTTAAACTTTGATCCAGAATTACTCCCGCTAGAATCACCAATCCAGATGAAAATAATGCTAAAGAAGTTTTCCGATAACTAAGTGGCGATGCTTTTGAGTAAAACCTTAAGAATACTAGAAGTGTAATAGCAATTGCCGTGGGATATTTAAATGTAACTGCAAATATTAATGGCACGATAAAAACAAATTTCGAAAATAATCGTGTCGATTCTGAATACTTTTCAAGAAGTCCTAAGCCAAGCAAGGAAAAGCTTAAAAGAAATGCATCGCGTAAATTTTGTAGGCAAAATACTGCTCCGATTGAACCAAAAAATGTTGCTATTAAAAATTTCATACTAGATATTTCTTTATAATTAATAAACATGATAAAACCCAACCAGTAGATACTTATTGAAAAAACTGATAACAAAAACGAAGTTCGAGCAGAGTCATCATAAGTTACTATTGGTAAAATTGCGCCCCAAAAATCTACTTTCTCAGATAACTTCGATACCTGACCTTGCCCACCTTCCTTAGAGCCTCGGTGTGGAACATTGGATAAAATTAGCAATGCGGGCACAAAGAATATAAGTATCCAACGCCATTGGGTACGCAGCGATCTCCAATAACTAAGCATTATGCATATTTAAATCACTCGTAATTTTCACGATGCTTAAGAAAATTCTGCACGTTTCAAGGATTTTGCATTCAACAATATTAATGATCGAATAAATCGATAATAAATTTTTGGATAATTCAGTAGGCAATCTGTTCCTTCAGACATAGATGATTCATTTAGCTTACTTGCTAGACCACAATAAAACACCAATCGAAGCGCCAACAATTGACTTAAAACCACGGATTTACTAAGTGCAATACCTAATTATATTTTCCAGCATAGGAAGATAATACAGGTATATTCCCATTTCGTGCCCAGGGAAAGGTAGCAAGTAGAGCTGGCTTTTAGGGAACTAAAAGCTCAGATTTACTGGCCAACTACGGATCAGAAGGTTCGGGGTTCGAATCCCTGCGGGCGCACTAAAAACTTTGAATGCGATATCAATTATTTCTCAATTAATACGAGTATAGTTGAAATCAAATTTAACAAAGGATATTTTTTAAGGAGTCTAGGTAATTAATTTTTGAGCCAAAAGTCTTGAGAATACTCAGAATTCGTATCTTCACAGGTGAAATATACGGCGTTAATATAAAAGGAGCACGATGAAATATCTGTTTAAGAGATCATTACGTAAGCTCGGCTATAAAATAGTCCGTTACGAATCCATACCTTACAACAGACGCTTTCTTGAAATCTATGAAGTGTTTAAAGATTTAAACTCAATTCTTGAAAAAAACTCAGTAAAAGGTGTATTTGTTGAATGTGGATTTGGTTATGGCCGTAGTTTTTCGGTACTGAGTCACTTTGCCGTGAAAGGGAAAAGAAATATTTACGGATTTGATTCATTTACTGGATTTCCAAATGTGCTCGGGATCGATGATTCAAATAGGAATCCGAAAAATGGAGAATGGGCGGTCAGAACATTAAGCGAAGCAAATAATTTTATTAAAAGTCTTGGAGTTTTTAACACTAAAAATGATTACCATCTAAGCCAGGTAGTATTCGATAAAAAAACAAAGAATCCAATTCCCAATCAAGCCATAGCTTTATTACACATAGATTTAGACTTGTATGAAGGGTATAAATACGCTCTAGAAATTTTTTGGGATCAAATTGCGATTGGAGGCATTATTTTATTTGATGAATACAATCTAGTGCAATGGCCGGGAGCCACCGCAGCCATAAATGAATTTCTATTAGAGAAGGATTTAAACCTTGATTACATAAAGCAATTAAACGGGAAACATTATATTGTAAAAAGCTAGATTACTTTTAGAATTTTTTAAACTGACTTATAGATACCATGAATAGAGGTTTCAACTACAACTGATAGTTTGCGAATTCATAACAGTAGTAATCCTGAAAAGTTGCTCTAAATTAGGTGTTTTCGTAAATTTTGTGATAAAAAAATCTCACCACATTCACTGAAATGGTCTGTGTCATTCCAGAGTACACATTTATTTCCTACCATAAAGTTGTCTGGTACAAACACGAATTCATCAAAAGGCACATAATCAAAATTAGAATACTTTATGCTCAAAGTGTCATCTAATTCAGCGAATAAGTGTCGGTTAATCTTGGACATTGTTAATTCTAACGTAAAATTCCTTGGGTTAGTCAAATCAATATTCGGTTCTGGAAATGAACCAAGCCAAATTAATTCTATATTCAGTCCTAGCTCATTCAAAAAGTCAATGGTCCTGTAAATCCCATCTATATCATAATTAATTTCCGGGTAGGAATTTAAAATAGAATTCAAATTTTTTCCTCCAAACTTGTCTTGAAATAGATAAGTTCCACTTTGGTTATAAACAACTTTTCTAATCTTGCTCTGGTTTGCTTGAATGAATTTCTTTATTTCATCATAGGTACAATTTTTCTCTGGAGAACTTATTCTACATCCTACTTGAGCTATACCAAAAACAAAAGGTGAATGTGAACGAGCTATAATGTTATAGACGTTGAGCGCATGTGAGTCACCAATTATTATCAAAGCTTGTCCGTATTTTGAGTAGCAATTATTAAATCTTTCGATCGCCACTTTATTTGGTTTTATTGCAGAGAATTTGCATTCCATGTCGTCATACATTCGTTTAGTAATATCTTTTGATGTGTTCAATTCAAAAACTGATAATGCCTTTTGCTGGTTACTATTAAGGCGATTTTCAAAATAAAATGTTCGAAATCCTCCAGTAGATTTACCTATAAAACCAAAAACTAAAGTAACAATTATTACAAATGCAGGTATTTTGATAAAAGATCTCACCTCGGTATACCTTACTTTTCTAAAACTATTTTCAACTACGTTAAAGCTGAAGTGCGCAAGAATGAAGGTCAAAATCATAAGCAGCAAGTAAGTACTTAAGGATAAATTCTGTTCAGAATTAATTCTCGCAATCACAAAAATAGGATAATGAATTAAAAAAATACTGTAACTTAGCAGACCCAAAGTAGTAAATAATTTGGTGCTTAAAATTCTCCCAGTTATATTTTTTGTGTTTGCATGAATTAATATGAGAGCTGCTCCTAATGTCGGAGCTAAAGTTACCAAGTTCGGCCAATCAGTCACTTCTATGGAAAATACCGAACCGATAATTAAAATGAGCCCTATGAGACTTAGCACGGAATCAGTTTTTATATTATTCTTATGTTTATATGTAACAAAAAATGCCGCTAACGCGCCAATGAGAAATTCCCAAAATCGTCCAATCAATAGGTAAAATCTTGTTTTATCTGAAATCAAGGAAAATTCTAAGGCTAGTAAATTCAAAACTATGAGTGTAGTAATGATGATAACTTTATTTTGTACTTTTGCAGTAAACTTGTTAAGTAAAATAAATAAAATCGGAACTAGTAAATAAAATTGAGCTTCTATACTAATACTCCAAAGATGCAAAAGTGGCTGATTTTGTAAATTAACATCGAAGTAATTTCCGTTTCGAAAAAAATAGAAGTTTGCCAGAAAAGTAGTAGAAGCAACTAAACTCTCTGAGAAATTCTCAAAATCTTGAGGTACTAAGACTATAAAACTTACTGGAATAATGATCAGAATAACAAAAAAGTATGCGGGCGCAATTCGTCTAATTCTTCTAAAATAAAAGTTGATAAACAAAAATCGATTTCTTTTCATATCTTCATTTATAATTAAAGTCATTAAATAGCCCGTGATTACAAAGAAAATATCTACCCCTACAAATCCTCCATTTAACGAATAAAAACCCGTGTGAAATAACATCACAGATATGACAGCTATTGCCCTTAGGCCATCTATTTCAGGTTTATATTTCATGGTCCTACTTTAATCGGAACTCTTGATTTAAATCGCATTATGATAATTTTTGGACACAGTTCAACCAAAGCTATTATAGTTCCCGAGTAAAAATCGATCATCTATAGTAGTATTCATAAAATGAAGATAAAGGATGTTTCGCAGATCTGGGGACAAAATACTGAGTTTAGTTATTGCTATGTTATTGGCGAGATAGGTATTAATCATAATGGTAATATAGACTTAGCAAAAAAATTAATTCAAATGGCGAAGTATGCCGGTTGCGATGCTGTAAAGTTTCAAAAACGTAATCCCGAGGAAGCTGTACCAAATCACTTGAAGGATTTACCTCGCGAGACACCATGGGGTGTGTTAAGTTATTTAGATTACAAGAAGAGAATTGAGTTTGGTAAAAAAGAATATGATGAAATCGACGAGTTTTGCTCAGAAATTGAAATAGAGTGGTCAGCATCAGCCTGGGATAAAACAAGTCTAGATTTTTTAAGAATTTATGATTTACCTTTTAACAAAGTCGCATCAGCAATGGTCACGAATCATCAGTTTTTAGCACAAGTTGCAAAAGAAAAAAAGTTAACTTTTGTTTCAACTGGAATGTGCGAACTAAGCGATATAGATAAAGCAGTTAAAATCTTTAGGGATGCGAGCTGTCCTATAGTGATTTTACATACAATTTCAACTTACCCAGCATTACATGAAGATTTAAATTTACTTATAATCAAAACCTTACAGTCTCGATATCCAGAAATACCAATCGGGTATAGTGGACACGAATCATCCGTTACTCCAAGTTTATACGCTGCTGCATTAGGAGCGGTTGCAATTGAAAGGCATATTACGCTTGATAGATCCATGTATGGAACCGATCAATCAGCTTCGCTGGAGTACCGTGGATTGTCAAAGATGATTTCTGAAATTCGTAGAATTCCATCCACTATGGGCAATGGTTTGAAGCATTTTACTGATAAAGAGTTAATTGTTGCAGAAAAACTCCGGCCAAATTTTAAAAAGTTATAGTAGATTTTTTTAAATTAATATTATGATAGCAATTATCCCAGCAAGAAGTGGCTCCGAAAGAGTTAAACATAAAAATATAAAAATAGTAAATATGCATCCACTTATAGCATATACAATTCAGTTAGCCAAAAGCTCTAAAATTTTTGATAAAATTATTTGTACCACGGATTCTGAGCAAATTGGCAGGATTGCAGAATACTATGGGTGCGATGAAGTCGTTATTCGGTCAAAAGAGATTTCAAGTGCAACTTCACCTGATATAGATTGGATTAACGATTTACTTGAAAAGAATTTACTTACGTCTGATTACTTTTGTATTCTGAGAATTACAAGTCCAGTCAAAAAGGTAGAGACATTAAAGAATGCATTTGAATTATTGATTAAATCAGAGGGTGACTCTATTAGGGCAATTACAAAAGTTCGTGATCATCCTGGAAAAGTGTGGATTTATTTAGAGAAAAAAAGAGGGTTGATTAGTCCAGTTATCAATTTTGGTGGTTCATCAAACATTGCATATCATGCTAGGCAATACCAAGATTTGCCATTAATGTATGTACAAACAAGTTCATTCGAATTTATTAAAACAAGTGCTGTAATTAAATATGGCACGAGGGAGGGCAGCGTTATTCTTGGATACGAGATACATTATCCCGAAACAATTAATATTGATTATGAAGATGATTTTGAATATTTCAAGTATCTATGCGAACACAAAGAAATCAATTTAGTTGAAGTTAAAAATTCACCATATTCAGTAGGATAAGGTTGAATAATGAAAACAGGTATTGTATTTGGTGCATCCGGATTATTAGGACCAGTTTGGGTTAGAGCTTTGGCAGAAAAATCAGATGTCGTGTATTGCCTAGGCCTAGGCTTGACAGAGGATTCAGAGCTAATGGAGTTTAACGAGAAAAATCCTGGTAAATGTATCATGATTGAACAAGATCTACTTAATCCAATTAGAAATATTAATAATATAAAATTTAATTTCGGAATATTCAGTGCATCGATAGATAGTGTACCGTCGGAAATACCTAATACTAAACTTGGTCAGTTTTCATTAACATCTTGGGAACCATTCATAAATAATCAAAGAATATTTATTAACACATTAGATTTTTTCTGTAGCAATCGAAGTGAAGAATCGTTTGGAGTTGTAATTGGGTCAATGTATACACAATCCTTACCGCGAGATAGAAACTATGTCGATGAATACGGCGAGCAGAAATTTATTAAACACCCAGGTTATTCAAGTTCTAAAGTTGCCATTAAAAACATAATGCAACAATATGCGGTTAGTTTCGCTAAGAATTCATTAATATTGAATATGCTGAGTCCAGGTGTTGTTAGAAATAATCATCCAGATTGGTTTACTAGAAACATGAAATCTCATATTCCTAATCAAAAGTTTATTGATAAACATGAACTGATTGAATCAATAGATTTTCTTACTTCAAAATCGGCAACACATTTAATTGGGCAGGAGCTCTTGTTAGACGGGGGGTACAACTTATGGTAACAAATGAATCTGTTTTTCATACTTCACCAATTGATTCTAAATGGGTAAGTGAGATTAAATACGACGACGATGTGAGCATAGATATCAAATTCGAATTGTTATCGAAGGGTGCTAAGACTTGGCAAAAAACTTCCTACGCAGGTCGAGCAGAGCTCTTTGGAAGATTACTTGACGCGTTACATGCAAAGCGAGAAGAGATTAACTCTTTAATTCGTATAGAGACTGGAAAAACCAAAAAACTTTGTGAGTCAGAGTTTAAGTCAGCAGTATCAATGATTAAGATTTTAACGGCCTACGAGTATTTTCCAAAAGGAGTTGTACTGCCAAGTACAAACATAAATCGGTTTACATATACAGATAGAACTCCGTTCGGCATTGCACTATTGATATTTCCCTCAAACGCCCCATTACCAAATTTTATTTGGAAAATCGCTCCTGCATTGATGGCTGGTAATGTAGTCTTAGCCAAACCTTCACCGTACACAGCAAAGACCTTTGATTTACTGATGAGTTTATTTCGAGAATCCGGTTTTGGCGAAGAGATAATTCAAAAGATCGATGGAGAAGAAAATCAACTAAAATCGGCTCTATACCACGGAGTAGATTTGATCAGTTTTACTGGTTCAACTTTAGTTGGTAAAAAAATAAATCATTTAACGTCAAATAATTTCCCAAAGTTAATTTTAGAATGCGGAGGAATTAATCCTTTTTTTGTATTTAAAGATGCAAACCTCGATCAATGCCTCCCAATATTCATTGAATCTGCGTTTGGTAACTCTGGTCAGCGTTGTACCGCTGCGTCTTTAACACTGATTGAAAAGCCAATTCTAAATAAGTTCTTAGAAAAATTAGAGGAAGATACACAGTTAGTTCGTACAGGACTTGAAGATTTATGCGAAATTGGTCCAATGTGTAGTCCCAAATATGTTAGTAAACTTAATAAATTTCTAGAAGCTATACCTGTTGAATCAGTTAAATTTCTCGGTAAAGTTTTAGATACTAATGATTTTATTGCCCAACCAAGAATTGCTTTGCTTAATTCAAATTTTGATAGCTCACTTCTAACAACAGAAGTATATGGGCCAGTATCCAGGATAATTGCAATAAACTCCGCAGAAGAGGGCCTCGATATTGTATCAAGAACCGGTTATGGACTCACAGCTGCAGTGTGGACTCGTAGTGATTCAATAATCATAAAGTTTAAATCACAACTTAAATCAGGTGTGATTAATTTCAATGGTCCAACTTTTGGGAGCGAACCCAACTTTCCCTTCGGAGGAATTGGATTATCTGGAAACGGCACTAAAGATGCGGGTTATAATTCCATAGAGGAATACTCTTATGTAAAAGTGTTATCTGAGTTTTCATATGAACTGTAGAAATGTAAGATAATGTTAGAATTTTACTCAGTTGAACTAGATAATAAAGCTTTAGTTTTTTGTAGTAATACTGAAAACAATATAGAGATTCGCAACCTAACAGATTTACCAAGAATTGCCAATATTTGCAGAATTAATTGTTTGTCAATGATTAAATTCGCTGGTAGCGGGCATATTGGCACAAGTTTTAGTTCAGCAGAAATAATGATTTGTGTAAAATATGTCTCAAAATTTAGCACAACAGACCTAGACAAATTTGAAAATGCAATTTTTTTTAGTTCAAAAGGCCATGATGCTCCAATGATTTATTCAGTTATGCATGCATTTGGTGAGCTTTTAGATTCAGACTTACTCACTTTAAGAAAAATTGGAGGACTACCTGGGCACCCCACGATAGATGTGAGTGGCGTTGTAACAAATACAGGATCTTTAGGAATGGGAATATCTAAGGCTAAAGGTATGATTTACGCCAATCGTATAAATGGAGTTCGCAAGAAAGTTATCGTAATGCTTGGGGATGGTGAACTTCAGGAAGGGCAAATTTGGGAGGCATTACCTGGAGCATATAGAGATAAAATGGATGAGCTTGTCGTAGTAGTTGACGCAAATGGTATTCAGTCTGATTCATGGGTCTCTCAAACACTTGACCTTGGTGATGTAAAAAGTCGAGTATCTAGTTTTGGGTGGAATTTTGTCGGATGCAATGGAAATTCGATAGACAGTGTAATTTCGGCTCTTAAACAAGCCAACTCATCACATCTACCAACTTGGATTCATGCAAAAACAATAAAAGGCAGTGGTGTTAGTTTTATGGAGGAGTTTTCTTCTGATGGTAAATACTACCAATTTCATTCGGGCGCTCCAGACACAAAAGACTATGAGTTATCCATTGATGAAATAAAAAGAAAAATCGAGTTGAATCAAAATCAAAAAAACAAGAACCAAAAAGTTTCAATTGGTACATTGATCGAAAGAAATCACTATATTCCTAAACTTTCAGAAAACTCAGTAACTTTTCGATATTCGATAATTTTGTACGAGGTTGTCAAAAACAATAGTAAAATTATGGTTCTTGATGGCGACCTGAATAAAGACACTGGAACGTTTCTAGTAAAAAATGAAAATCCTAACAAATATATTCAATGTGGTATTGCCGAACAAGATATGGTTTCTATGGCAGGTGGCTTAGCTCTTGGTGGTTTAATTCCCATCGTCCATAGTTTCGGAACTTTCTTAACAATGAGAGGCTATGAACAGATATTCAATAATTCAACAGAAAAAAAGACTGTACTCTATGTAGGATTCTTGGCTGGCGTATTGCCTGCAATGCCAGGTATATCACACCAAGCGGTTAACGATTTCCCAATCATGAGCGCAATACCTAATATGATGTTATTTGAACCTGCAAGTGACCACGAAATTAAGGAAAGCATAAGACGGGCAGTTAAACATCCCGGCCCAAGTTACATCAGGATGCAAAGCGTAGGGACAACTTTAGAAAATAAAACAAGTGATTATAAGGAATTAGAATATTTGACAATTTGGAAAGAATCTGAAGGCATCAATGTAATCATTTGCTCTGGCTTAACAATGCTTGAGCAAGCGATCGCTGCCGCAGAAATATTAGAAAAGCGTGGTCTACCATGCAGTGTAGTAACTATTTTTGATTACAATTTCACACGGGATTTAGAAAGTCTAAAGGTTCTTGAAAAATTCACTAGAATATTAGTACTTGAAAATTATCTACCAGGTCACCTTCTTTACAGCAAATTGAAAGAGAAGATATCTTTAGCAGATAAAATTTCAAAGATTCAGCGAATAGGAATAAGTGAATTTCCAAAATGTGGACAAAACAAGGAAATCCTTGAATACTATAAAATGGATGCAACCAGCATCGCAGAAATTTTCTTGGATTCGTCAACTTGGGCCTAAATCCTGTTTTGATCTGGGATATCGACGGAACCATATTAACAACTGGCGGAAGAGGTTTTCCTAGTTTGGTCCGCGCCGTACAAGAAGTCACTGGCACTGCAAGTAACTCAGAAAGATATTCAATGACTCACGGAATCACAGATATCGAAGTAATACAATTATTGACAAGAAATAATAGCGAACCGATATCCAATTTTGATGTTAACACAATTTTAGCTCATTATGAAAAATACATTGAAGAAATTTTCACTTTAACACCACCAAGAATTCTTCCCAGTATTAAAGAAACTTTAAATTTGATAAATAGTAAATCAGAATATAAAATGTTCATTGGAACTGGAAATTCATTCGGTGGAGCGGAAATAAAATTGAGAACATCAGGAGCGATTAAATTTTTTTCAGAAAGCAATTTCTTCTGTGCGGATGTTCAAAATTCAAGAAGGATAAATATAATTCAATCTGCTAAAAATCATCTTGAACATAACGAATTTGGAATTGTAATTGGTGACACTCCATCAGATATAGAATGTGCTAAAGATTCTGGGTTGCATTGTATTGCTATTGCCTCTGGATCTTTTGCTTTTGAAGAATTACAGAAATGTGGTGCTGATAAGGTGTTAAGTAAATCATGGACTTCAGAAGAGTTACTAATTTACGTTAAAGAAATTAACAGAGAAAAAAGTATGTGATAAAATGGACGAATTCTTAAACAAAAATAGTGAATCATTTTGGGCTTGGTTGTTTCGTAATAATGACAACCTAGTTCAAATAGTTTTCGTATTTATCAGTCAATTAAATGCGCAAAATGCAAGAAATTTTCAACTATTTGAGGCAAGTGAAAATATACGAATTGTGTATTTAAAGGGTTTTCGTTTGAGATATTCCGACAGATTTCTTTTGAAATTGTTTCGAACACTAATTAATTCCCGTAAAAAGAAAATTATGAATTATAGATTTCTTCACTTGTTTTCTATACCTAGTTTTGTATCAAATCAAAAGCAGATTATACATTTAGATGACCCTACTTATTCAAGATCGGAAATGAATAGTCTTATTGAATGGGAGAGAAATTTAGTTGATAAAATGGGTCAACCAGTTTTAATCTGTACTAACTCTTACACAAAAAATTGGTTTGAGAGTGAACTTAAGTACACAAAGATAATAATTATTGAACAGGGTTTTCGAACCTTCAAGCCAATCGAGGTAAATCAAAGTATGAATTTCTCTTGTGTGTATTCTTCTCCATACATTCACTTTGGAAGAGACAAACACGGAAATCATTCAACTTGGGGGGCAGAGATACTCATAAAAGAAATTATTCCCAGATTGAATAAGTTAGATCCTAATATTGAAATTCACTTGGTTGGAGAAATTGGGAAACATGCATTGTTTGAGTTATCAAGATGCAAGAATGTGCATATTTATGGGCGAGTTGGTTTCAATGAAAACACCGAAATTTTATCTAAATGTAAAATCGGCATTTATCCCAGAACCTTCGATCATAAGCGAAGTATCCTGAAAATCTTCTCGTATATTGGCGCTGGACTACCTGTAGTGACGTTTGACCTAGTTGATACAAAAGTTGTTAAAGATTTTCAGCTTGGTATTGCAGTGAACAGTATTGATGAATTTGTTTTGGGAGTAAATACATTAAAAACAAATCAAGAAATTCTTCAGAGGTATAAAGCTAACATAAATGAGTTCCGTCCACCTTATTCATGGAAAAATTTATCAAAAAAAATGGATGATTTAATAAGCCTTTAACGCTTTTATAAGCAAATCGTTGAAATTTATATCACTTTTACCAGTAAATTCAGATACTAAATTATTGTTAATAGCATGTATTTCATTATATTTTTCTAAACATAGCATTAAATCACTCTTACTTCTTAGAGTCAAAACATTGCATTTATCAAAAAAATCCTTTGTGTGTGGTTTTTTATCAAAATATCTTAGTGCAGACGAAGAATATGTTTGTCTAACTATTTCAAATCCAATTGCTGCGACAGGAATTCCAATGAAAGCAGCATCTAAAGCTGCAGTGGTACCACCGCATAAAACTAAGTTTTGCTGTGAGATAAATTCATAGTAATCCATCAGATTAGAGTTTTCATATTGGAAAACTTGTATAGTGATATTATCGTTAAGATTTGCCAGGTCAAGATTTAGAATAAATTTAGGATGCTGCAAAATAGTTAAATGAAATCCATTAGGTAGCAATCTCCATTCATTAATTAACCATTTAACAAAATTCTCATCATCGGGATTTGTACTTAGTCCCATACACATATATGAAATTTTAACGATCTTCAAAGAATCTGATGATTTAGCGGGTTTATATAATTCTTGGTAAACTGGTGTGACTGATGCATAGATGTTTTCACTAGGAATATTTTGAAATTTAAGTGCATATCTCGACAAGTTTTCGCTATGGGACAAGAAAATATCGGGTACTAACTTCAGATAACCATGGTTAGTTAAATTGTCCCAACTTCTAACAGTTCCAATAATTCGCGCTTTATTCATCTTAAAATGCAAAGCTATCGGTATGTCTTCCCAAGTATTTGTTAGAGATGTAACAAATAACAAATCTGTGCGAATGATATTAAAAGAACGATAAGAATTGTTATGCCAAGAACCGTATTTAAAACTCACGTAAAAGAGTAATCGAAAAAATTTGATATTCAATCTATTTCCAGGCATTGTCCTGTTTACCAGTATTCGAGCCATTGATTTTAAAATATTTTTGTCTTGAAGCCATAATCTGTGAATTCTAAGTTTAATCGCTGGGCTCTTGTTTGACCAATATAAAAAAAATGATATCAAACTTGTGAAAAATGAATCTTTATAACCATCAAAATTTATAGTCAACACCGATCCGTCTAATCCAGCTTTACTAATTCCTTCTTTCACAAGTGAATCGAGCTTTGTACTTGTAATGATGACAACTTTAAACTCATTATTCAAATCAATTAAGAAATCAGATTTGTACGCTAATAAGTAACTTCTAATCAATTGTGGTTCAAATAGAGTGATATAGAGTTTTTGTTTTTTTCCTAAATCAACTTTTGAATTCATAGTAGAACAATACCCATAATCCATAATTTACCTTAAAACATTATGAAGATTCAATTAGAATCTTAATAACTTTAAAACATGTGGTATTCTATCGAAGGAGGTATTATATGGCTACAAGTAGTTCAAAGTATAAAGAAATCGTAAAGCGAATGTATTATTCTGTTCGTAATAGCAGAGTAGTTTATTTAAACATTGTGAATTTACAACAAAAGAAAGCTTTGGGTACTTTCGACTTTAAAATTAGTGATACCCAAAAAAAAGTTTTGAATGATTTAAATTTAAATGGTGTATCAGTTATAAATTTTTCAGATTTGCTTGACGAAAGTCTTTTGAATGATATGTCAGAATGGATAGTGAATAATGAAAAGAACTTAACCACTAAGCATAAAAAAAAGTTTTTACTTAGCTACTTTGGCACTGAAAATAAGGAATTATTGCTTGACGTGACAAATCCGTTTGTTCGATTTTACTTGTCTAGTGAAATTCTAGAAATCACTTCACTTTATTTGGGCTATATTCCTCAACTCTTTGAGGTGTATGTCGAAAAAACAATTCCAGTAGGCCTTGAAAATCCAACATACTCACAGAACTGGCACCGAGATCCCGAGGAGAAAAGAACACTAAAAGTCTTTGTTTATTTATCAGATGTAACTGATGACGCCGGTCCATTCACTTATGTGATGGGAAGTGCACCAACGGGCATGGGTAAATATAAAAAATTGTTTCCTCAGAAATTACCTCATGGTAGTTATCCATCTGAAATGGATGTTAGTAGCAAGATAGGATTAACCGATTTACTTACTGCTACTGGCATTAAGGGCTCGATAATTTTTTGCGATACATCAGGGTTGCATCGAGGTGGGTATGCAAAGAGTCAACATAGAATCATGGCTACAGGATTCTACCCTTCCAAGCATTATTCCGAGGGTTCTCGTTTTTCAGTAAATGGACTAGAGAAAAGCGCTAGATCTTTGATCGTGCCTCTGGCTCGTAAAGTCCTTGGCATTAGTGAAAAGATTTAGCTGTACTTAAAACTAACTATACTTAGTAAATTCTACCCCAAGCTAATTTGAATTCTTTAGACAAGTAAGCTGTTGTCTTCTGATATAAATGCTTATTGTATTTTAAAAGCGTTAACCAGTTATAAGAATCCGGGATGATTATGAGTCAACTTGATGTGGATTGCTCGAGGTGGTTAAAGGTAACTTTTAGGATTAATTTTTTGACATTCATAACTGACTGTCATACTAAGATTTTAATAGCAATTCAAATTATTTTATAAGTAACTGTATTAAAGCGTATTTCCTTAAATTAGAGATACGCTTATATTTGAACAAGTTTTCTGCAGCTATCAGTGATAAACTTTTCAAAAATCAACTTCGTAGTACAACAAGTGTAGAGGAGTTTGAAAAGATTAACAAATTTAGAAAGAAGTATAGTTTTACACTAATGTCCACTTTATCCGGTATGTTGATTGCACTTCAATCCCGAGTAAATGGCGAGTTATCAAATCAAATGGGTGACTCACTAGAAGCAGCCCTTGTTTCATTTGGCACCGGATTAATCTTCGTTTCACTAATTTCATTATTTAGAAAAGATGTTAGAGCAGGCTTTGCCGATATTTTTAAAGCAGTTACATCAAAAGAACTTCCAATATGGCGATTAAGCGCGGGAATATTAGGCGCCTCATTTGTTGCTATGCAAACCCATGTTGTTCCAATTGCAGGAGTGGCATTATTTACGGTTGCATCCCTTGCCGGTCAAACCGCAATCTCACTTTGGGTTGATCATGTTGGCTTAGCTGGCGGCATTAAATCTGCTATCTCAAAGTGGCGAATAATTGCAGCAATAATTACATTTGGCGCAGTAGTTGTTTCAGCTTGGGATAGATTTGTTATGAGTGATTTTTCAATTCTGGCAGTTACATTAGCTGTTTTTGCTGGCAGCTGGGTTGGCGTGCAGAGGGCTTTAAATGGTCAGATTAACTCTTTTTCAAAAAAGAGTTTTGCTACCTCACAACTTAACTTTATTACTGGCTTTAGCTTTCTGACAATTTTATTGATACTTCGCTCACTCTTTACCGATCACTCAATTATGAACTTAACATCAGGACCTTGGTGGATGTTTTTAGGTGGCTCAATTGGTGTTTTCTATATTGCATTTTCAGCTGTTGCTGTGCAATATGTTGGCGTTTTAGAGTTCACACTACTTAGTGTTGGCGGAATGCTGATTGGATCATTACTACTTGACGTATTTGTACCAACTAAGGGAACACAAATCTCACCTTACCTAATTACTGGAATATTCCTCACCTATTTAGGTGTAATAGCAAATGGTCAGTCCCGTTTTTCACGTAAGTAATTTATTAAAGCAGAGAGCAATGAAGCGGTAATAAAAAAGGCAGCAAGAGCGTATGAAATATCTTTAACCCAAGGAATAGATCCAGAATAAAATCCTGCCAATGTAATACCAGCTCCCCAAAGCAGGGCGCCTAACGCGTTAGCAGATAAAAATTTGTAGTAATTCATTTTTACTGCACCTGCTATTGGTGGCACAAATGTTCTAACCCATGGGATATAGCGGGCAATAACTACTGACCACCAGCCATATTTTTCATAAAAACGCTCAGATCTTTCAAGCATTTTAATCATCCGCTTAGATTTATGCTTTTCAAGGTAGGGCCGGCCGACCTTTCGCCCAATTACATAACCAACCTGATCGCCAATAAAGGCAGCTAAAAAAACTGCAAAAACTAAGAAAGCAATATTAATATCATCTCTAGCTGCCGCAACAAGTCCTGCGCTAAATAACAATGAGTCACCAGGTAAGAAGAAGCCAATTAATAAACCTGTCTCAACAAAAATAATACCAGCTATAACTACATAAAATAAAAAAGGCGCAACTGGAGATAATTGTTCATTAAATGAGGCAGCAAGGTTTAACACAATCTTCTACCTCATCTTTCAAATTTTGATATTTAAAGTAATTTAAGTAGTAGTATAAAAGTAATTACACACAGTAATAAGGACTTTTACTGTTAGTTAAACAACACCATATAACCGATCCCCAGCATCTCCTAAGCCTGGGATGATGTAACCCTTCTCATTTAATCGCTCATCGAGTGCACCTGTTACAAGTTTTAAAGATAACTTTGATGTTGCAAACGCTTTTTCAAGAACAGCAATACCCTCTGGCGCAGCTAATATACAAATTGCAGTTATATCAGTGGCACCTTTTGCCGCTAAGAACTCAATTGCGCTAACTAACGTGCCACCGGTAGCAAGCATTGGATCTAAGATATAACACTGACGATTTGTTAAATCCTCAGGTAATCTATTTGCATAAGTTGTTGCCTTTAAAGTTTTCTCATCCCGCACCATTCCCAGAAAGCCAATTTCAGCAGTTGGAATAAGACGAGACATTCCCTCTAACATGCCAAGACCTGCTCTAAGGATTGGAACTACTACTGGTTTTGGTTTAGCTAGCTGCTCACCTTGGGCCATAGCAACTGGTGTCTTAACAGTTACCGCAATTGTTTTAACTTCACGCATCGCCTCATATGCAAGTAGGGTGACAATTTCCTCG
>Ga0209442_1000707_pt1 | contig 19403 bp, 15 predicted proteins | sample LauGreSBDMM110DD_2_FD_187565 | JGI IMG/M metagenome (GOLD analysis project Ga0209442, IMG submission 187565) | Freshwater lake microbial communities from Lake Michigan, USA - Sp13.BD.MM110.DD (SPAdes) (version 2) | ecosystem: Environmental > Aquatic > Freshwater > Lake | place: Lake Michigan...
ATTTGGCTCACTTTGGGGGGGGGAATTTCATCGATGCGGGGTGCGTCGATGGATTAATTATAACAGTTAATTATTGGTGCTTAATCCAGGACTACTGAACCGTTCGGCGTGCTCAAATGAACGGAAACAATTCCGGTTTCGCCATCTTGGCTTGAAGGATCAACCCAATCGATAGAGACATTCTCAAGGGCACCTAGGATTTCAGATTTAAACCATGAATCAGATAGCTGATCTTTATCTGAAATGACAATCTTTTCGATTTTGGAAACAGTTGATCCGTCTTTTGAAGGGTGATCTTCAGTTAGCCATTCGATAAAGAATGGTAGTTCTCTAGAATCAGTAATTTCTTTAACGCCGATTTGCTTCCACTTAAGGTCTGTTCCATCTGGGCGTGTGCGGTGACCATCGACTGCTTTGCGACCGAACTTTTCTTCAATTGGTGAAATGTCTTCAGTGCTAAATACCCAGGTAAGCCATCCGCCACCTTCTTGGGCTTTTTTTGAAACTGCCTTACCCCAAGGTGTTTGCTCTGTTGCTGGGTGATCTAATGGGCAAACGACTTCGATGTACTTGCCATCAAGAAGTGGTGCCGTGAAGTTACGAGTACCAAAACGTGGGTGGATACCGCCATCAACAAATGTTGTTCCTAGGCGCGAACCCAGGCGTTGCACGGTGTCGGCTAATTGATCATGGGAAGTTACATATGAGACATGGTCTAAGCGCATGGGGCAATTTTGCACCATGAAATGGGGTGCTCTTTACCAAGTTGAGGCGGGGTTAAAGGGTGCAGGTTAAGTTCTTTTTAGGGGTTTTGCCTTCAAGTAAGTAGGAATCCACGGCGTTATCAACGCAGGCGCTGCCACGGCCTTGGCCGGTGTGCCCGTCGGCATCGAGCGAGATTAGTTTTGAAGTGGTGAAGATTTTGTGGAGGCCAACAGCCCAGTCGTAAGGGGTAGCTGGGTCACGGGTTGTTCCGATGACGAGAATCGGTGCGGTTTTGATTGAAGTAATTTTGTTTGTGGTGCGCGTTAGTTTGTCTTTAGGAGCAGGCGTTAAAAACTTGCACGCGATATTTGTGTAGGCAAGGTATGGGCCAAAGACTGGTGCGCGGTCAGTAAAGCGTTGGGCTTCAGATTTAGTTTTTTCAATGCTGCGCGTGTCGGGCCAATCGAGACAGTCGATGATGGCACCGGAATCAAGTTCGTTGGATGCGTATGTGCCATCGGAAGAACGGCCACTGTATTGATCGGCAAGATCGAGGAATGTGTCGCCGAAACCGCGTTGGCCTTCAAGGAATGCAGTGCGAAGTTTTGGCCAACCATCGACATCGTCGTATAGAGCTGATGCGGTTCCGAGAACGATTAGTGATTCGGTTGCTACACGTTCGTCGTTTTCAACTTTTGTTTTTCGGGGAAGAGGGTTGGTGGCAGCTGTTGTGAAGAGCGTAATGATTGCGGCCGTTGCTTCTTGGGCGTTGGCAGGAAGCGGGCAATCATCTTGTTTTGCGCAGTCAGCAAGGAATGCGTCTAGCGCTTGGTCGAAGCCAACTGCTTGGGAAATGTTTTGTTCGAGGGTTGAAATATTTGGATCAAGCGCACCATCTAAAACCATGCGGCCTACTTTGTCGGGGAAAAACTGGGCATAAAGTGTGCCGAGGTAGGTTCCGTAGGATTTTCCGAAGAAGTTAATTTTCTTATCGCCAAGTGCTGCGCGCAGAATATCCATGTCGCGGGCAGATTCTGCTGTTGAGTAATGGGTTAAGAATTCGTTCTTCTCTTCACATTTCTTGATGAAGTCTTCTGAGTCGGCGAGCGCCTTTTCGAGTTCTGCCTCTGTGTCGGGCTTGGCATCAGATGCGTAACTGGCATCGGTTTCTTCATCGGTTAAACATTCAATTGGCGCGCTGCGGTCTACACCACGTGGGTCAAAGCCCACGATGTCGTAGCGATCGAGAACATCGGGATCAAAGACGTATTCGGCGTTATAGGCGTAGTCAACGCCAGAACCTCCGGGGCCGCCGGGGTTAACGATTAACGAGCCAATGCGGTTTTTTTGATCTTGGGCTTTGTAGCGAAGCACGGCTAATTTAAATGTTCCAACAGTTAAGTCGGCGTAATCAATTGGCACGCGAAGGTCTGTGCATTCGAAGTCTTCGTAGCATGTTGCCCAGTCGAGTTTCTGGTTTTCATAGGCAGCTAAATCAGAGAGTGGTTTTTCAATCGCTACATTGGAAGCGCATCCTGTTGCAACGAGTGCAAGGGCGAGAGTTAGAGCGGTGAAAAAAGGGGTGCGTTTTTTCATTAGGCCAAACGACACATCAAGGCTTCGATGGTTAAAAGTGGTGCTGCGTTGTGGCTCAAGTTTGTCCTAGCGTCCATTATGGCGTTGACCTTCTTTACCGTCGCGTGAGCGGGTGTTTTATGCGCATAAGCGGTTATTTGATCGGTCATATCTATGTTGATAATGGAATCTGTGGCGCCGGCCTGAACCATCATGACATCGCGATAGAAAGTGGCGATATCTAGTAGGGCGCCATCTAGTGAATCGCGCACCATGCGGGTGGCGCGGGATTTTTGTTCTTTCTCAAGATCTTTGATCGCCTTTGATCCACCCGTTACCATGCCGCGACCGGTTGCGCCTTTGCCATATGCCTCAGCAAGCGCCGCGGTTTCTTTCTCATCGCGTTCTTCACTTGCCGCGTTTGCTTCTTGCGTTGCAAGGTCGACGAGAGTTTGTGCCGCGATAAAGGCTGCGGCGATTGAGGAAAGTTGTAGTGGCAGCTTCATGATTTGGGCGCGGTTGCTGCGCACGTGTTCATTCGTTGCGATGTAACGGGCACGGCCGATGTGGCCTTGGGAAACGCGGGCTGCGAAATCTGCCATTGCGGGAGAAATGCCGTCACGGTTTTCGAGAACGGCGGTGACATCTTGGGTTGATGGCGTGCGCAGTTGCAGATGGCGACAGCGCGAGCGGATGGTGGGCAAGATGTCGTGAAGCGTTGGGGCGCAGAGCAACCAAACGGTGCGAGCGCCGGGTTCTTCGATCGCTTTGAGAAGTGCGTTGGCGGCGGATTCGGTCATGCGGTCGGCATCTTCCATAACCACCACACGCCAGCCGCCCATGGAGGGCGCCCAGGATGTGCGGGTCAGGAGTTCGCGGACCTCATCAATCTTGATGGAAAGGCCTTCAGTGCGGATGATCTCGACGTCGGGATGGCCCCCGGTCAGGGCGCTACGGCACTCCTGGCAGGTGCCACACCCCCCCTTTGGGCAGATCAGGGCTGCGGCGAAGGCAACGGCTGCTGATGAACGGCCAGAACCGGGCGGGCCGGTGAAGATCCAGGCGTGGGTCATTTCTTGAGATTCGGCGTCGGTGCGCGATGCCGCGACTGCGCCTTGCAAGATTTCGGTGATGTGGGATTGGCCGACTAAAGAGTCAAAAACGGATGCGGTCATTTAACGTTTAAAGATTTTCTTTGCAGGCTTATCTGTTTTATTTAACGCAGGAAGTTCGGCAACGCGCGCGATGATCGCGGCGTGAATTTCTTGAATCGTTTGTTTGCCATCGACAACTAAATAACGTTCTGGATCAAGGCGGGCAAGTTGCAAGAACTCTTGGCGCACGCGCTCGTGGAAGGCAAGTGGTTCTGCTTCTAAGCGATCTGGGTTGTGCAGGCGACCGATGCCGATTTCAGCTGGCAAGTCGATAACAATAGTTAGCGTTGGGAAAAGTGATTCAGTTGCCCAACGAGAAATACGTGCAACTTCTCCTGGTGCAAGTACGCGACCGGCGCCTTGGTATGCAATTGATGAATCGAAGTAACGGTCGGTAATTACAACTTTGCCTTCAGCGAGGGCTGGGCGAATAATTGAGAAGACATGGTGTGCGCGATCTGCGGCGTAAAGAAGCGCTTCAGCGCGCGGGCTGATGACACCGGTTTCATGTCCGAGCAAAATCTTGCGTAAATCTTTTCCTAAATCTGTGCCGCCGGGTTCGCGCGATAAGACAACGCTTTCACCGCGGGCTTCCAACCACTCTTTCAGAAGTTTTGATTGCGTTGATTTGCCGGTGCCTTCGCCGCCTTCGAATGCGATGAATACGCCAGTTGTTGGTGCGCCGGTGATGCCACCGAGCTCGCCCTTAAGTGCATTTGCAATATCTGACCAGAGCGAAACGCTTGGGCGGTCTTTCATCTGGTGATATGAAATTGCGCCGATGATTGATGCGATTAAACCAGCGATAAGAATTGTTACTTGTGCGCCATTGAAGTTAAAGGTGGCATTTTGAATTTTGTAGGTATGAACACCGAATGCTGCGGCTGCTGCTGGTGCGATCGCAAGAACAGCAACCAGTGTGATGCGAATAAGTGATTGCACGAAGGCGAAGGTGCGGCCACGTACTTCATCGGCAACTTCCATGCCGAGCATCGTGAAGCCGGTAACCCAAGTAACGCCGCTAAATGCGCCGAGGAAGATCACCGTAAAGACTGCCAGGACAAGGTTTGGGATCAAGGCAAGGAGAACAAGGAAGATGCCTGCGGTTGTAAGGGAAGCGCCAAATAAACGGCGGCGAGAAAATTGTGCGAATATCTTTGGGCCAAATGCGATGCCGATTGCAAGACCGGTGAATACTGCGCCGAATAGAACACCGTATGCGGCGTCGCCGCCGCCGAGGTCGCCCACGAATGTGCGCGCCAGACCAATTACAGCGCCTGCTGCAGAGAAGGCACCGATCATGCCGACGACCAGACCGCGGATTAACCTTGTTTCGCTTACTGATTTCCAGCCATCGTTAAGTGATTTCCAAATGTTTTCATCTTTAGCTTTTTCAGCAGCTGCACCCTTTGGAATCTCTTTAAGTCCCCAAATGGTAAATGCCGCGAACGCAAAGGTTGCAGCATTTGCATAGAGAGCGATATCAACCGAAGTACCAATTGAGAATGGGAAGAGCGATTCGATAGCTGATGCAAAGAGCGTTAAGAGTGAGAACAAGATCGCAGCAACGGGTGCTGTGCCGTATGCGGCCAAAAGCGATGCTTGGTTTGCGCTCTCTAACTTATCTTTGCCAACTAAATTGGGAACTGTTGCTTCCTTTGCCGGTGACCAGAAGAGTGTTAAACACTCGACCAAGATCATTGCGGCGTATAACCAGAAATATGTATTAACAATTGGGATCGAGATATAAAGTCCGGCGCGGAAAATGTCGGCGGTGACCATTAATTTGCGGCGATCAAAGCGATCTGCGATAACTCCCGCGATTGGGCCTAGGAAAACTGCAGGCAAAAGGCGAGCGATAAAGACGCCGGCGATTGCAAAGTTTGCAGTTGCGTAAGATCCGCCAGAAAGTTGTGCGGCAAGGGCTGTGGTTGCGAGCAGACCTAGCCAATCACCGAGGGATGAGAAGACCATCGAGTTCCAGAGCTTGCGGAATGCGGGGATAGCCAGAACGCTGCGCGTTGCATCCTGCGCCGGGGCGGCAGGGGTTGGCAGGCTATTAGGCATGTGTGCAGTCTATCGGCAGCGTAGAAAGGGCCTAAAAGAGGCTTCTAATGCTCTCTTCAAGGCTGTATTTCGATTTAAAACCGAGTTCTGTTGCTGCCAAATCAACGTTCGCACAGAGAAACGCTGGGTCTCCGGCACGACGTGGGGCTTCGATAACTTGGGCATCACTTTTATTGATTGCATCTAAAACTAATTTAACGATTTCACGCACTGATGCGCCGCGTCCTGTGCCAACGTTGATTATTGCAGGAATTGGTTTGGTGGCATTAGCTGCAACCAAATGCGCTGCAGCAATATCGCGGACATCTACATAATCACGCACACATGTGCCATCTTCAGTTGGGTAATCAGTACCGAAGATAACCGGTGCTTCATTGTTGCTTAACTTGCCCAAGACAATTGGGACAAGGTTTTCAACTGAGTTATCAAGAAGCTCATGTGATGCTGTGCCTACAACGTTAAAGAAACGAAGGGATGTCCCTACATTGCCAGGTGTATTGATAAATTCCGTGACTTTACTTTCGGCATCAAGCTTTGTTGAGCCGTAAGGAGAGATTGGTGCAAGAGGTCCGTTTTCTTTGCATGGATCCATGGTGTCTGGACTTCCATAGACTGCTGCAGTCGAAGAGAACAAGAACTTCTTAACGCCGTGCTTCTGGGCAAGTTTTAATAATTCGGCTGTAGCGGTGAAATTGACTTCCTTGTATTCATCCGGCTTCTCAACAGATTCGCCAACTGCCTTAAGCGCTGCTGTGTGAACAATCCCATCAAAGTTATTGTTTTCAAGAATGTTTTCGATCGCTGTGTAATCGCGGATATCGACTGCTTCTAATGGAATATCTGAGTTGTGCTTCTTGCGCAGGTAATCAACGCGTGAAGAAAGTCCCTGGTAGAGCGAATCAAGGAGAACCACATCTTTGCCATCTTCGATAAAGAGATCAGCGATATGTGTTCCGATATAGCCCGCACCGCCAGTGATTAGCCATTTCTCGCGGTTCATGGGTTAACTCTATTCGGTTTTCTTTGCTGTTTTACCAGTGGCTTTTTTAGCTGCTTTTTTCTTTGTTGCAGCCTTCTTTACGGTGTTCTTTGTAAGTGTTGGCGCAGCATCGCCTGGTTTAACCTTCGCTGCCTTCTTCTTTGATTTCTTAGGTGATGGGCCGTTTTCGGCTTCCCAGGCACGGCGACCGGCAAGAAGCTCAAGTGCGCGCTCAATAGTTAGCGCTTCAAGTGTGTCACCGCGACGAAGCGTTGCATTGGTTTCACCATCGGTTACATACATACCGAAGCGACCATCTTTAACGATAACTTCTTTCTCGGTTGCAGGATCTTTACCGAGTTCTTTAAGTGGAGGCTTTGCAACACCACGACGGCGCTCTTTTGGCTTTGAGTAAATCTCAAGTGCTTCATCGAGTGAAAGTGAGAAGAGTTGATCTTCACTTGTTAGCGTGCGCGAATCAGCGCCAGCCTTTAGGTATGGGCCGTAGCGACCGTTTTGGATAGTTATATCTTCGCCGGCGGAGTTTGTGCCAAGAATGCGAGGAAGTGAGAGAAGTTTTAGCGCATCATCAATTGTGATGGTATCCAGTGTCATTGTGGAAAGAAGGGAAGCGGTCTTTGGCTTTGGTGCATCTTTCTTTTTGCGCTTCTTCTTTGGTTCGCCTTTGTCATCTAGTACGACTGGTTCTTCTGGGAAGACTTCGGTGATGTAAGGACCGAAGCGTCCCGACTTTGCAATCACTTCAAGGCCAGTACTTGGATCTGTGCCAAGTTCGCGTTCACCTGAAGGGGCAGCTAGAAGTTCGATGGCTTTTTCAAGAGTTAACTCATCTGGGGCAAGTTCTTCAGGAATGTTTGCAAGCTTGCGTTCTTGATCTGGAATGTTTTCTTGTAAGTATGCGCCGTAGCGACCTACGCGGATTTCGATGGTGTCAGATAAATTCATTGTGTTTGTAGCGCGAGCGTCGATGCCGCCGAGATCAAGTGACAATTCATCAAGACCTGGTTGGCCATCTACGCCGTAATAGAAATCGCGTAGCCAATCAACGCGGCCGGCTTCGCCCGCTGCGATCTTGTCGAGATCTTCTTCCATTGAAGCGGTGAAGTCGTAATCCACGAGCTTGGTGAAGTGGGTTTCGAGAAGGCCGGTAACTGAGAAGGCTAAGAACGTTGGAACAAGTGCGCGGCCGCGTTTGTAAACGTAACCGCGATCTTGAATTGTTTGAATGATGGATGCAAATGTTGATGGGCGACCGATACCGAGTTCTTCGAGTTTCTTAACGAGCGTTGGTTCGGTGTATCGCGCAGGAGGCTTGGTGTCGTGGCCTTCGCAGTTGTATTCGTTGACCTTGATTGATTGGCCAACTGACATTGCAGGAAGGCGCTTATCGGTTGCTTCTTCATCGACCTTGGTATTTTCATCGACGATATCGTCGTATGCGGCAAGGAATCCTGGGAAGGTGATGACGCTGCCGTTGGCGCGGAAGATTGTGTTTTTGCCATCTGAAGTCTTGGCATCGAAGTCAACGCGCATCTGCATTTTTTTAGCATCAGCCATTTGAGATGCAACAGTGCGTTTCCAGATGAGGTCATAGAGTGCGAATTCATCGCGGGAAAGTTCTGGGGCAAGTTCGCCAGGAGTTTTAAAGGTATCTCCTGCTGGACGAATTGCTTCGTGCGCTTCTTGGGCGTTCTTTGATTTACCCTGGTAAACGCGTGGTGCGTCGGCGACGTGGTCGGCTCCGTAGAGTGATTTAGCGGCAGCGCGTGCGGCGTTGATGGCTTGTGCGGAAAGGTTGATTGAGTCGGTACGCATGTAGGTGATGTAACCGTTTTCGTACAGACGCTGTGCAACGCGCATCGTGATCTGAGCACCCCAACCAAGACGTGAACCAGCATCTTGCTGCATGGTCGAAGTTGTAAATGGTGGCTTTGGGCGTTCAGTACGTGGAGATTCCTCCATTGATTTAACGGTTAGCGCAGTTGATTTAAGTGAATCAACAAGTGCGTGCGCTGATTTTTCATCAAGGAGCAAGATATTTTCAAGGGACTTTTCTTTAACGGCGCCATCGGCTCCAAAGTCACTTGTTGACGCTACTTTCTTGCCTTCGACAGAAAGCAGGCGAGCGGTGAAACCGAGTTCGCATGTTGCATTTAAATCCCACCAAGAAGATGAGATAAAGGCCATGCGTTCGCGTTCTTTTTCAACGATTAACTTGGTGGCAACTGATTGCACACGACCAGCAGAGATTCGTGGCATAACTTTCTTCCACAAGACCGGAGAAAGTCGGTAGCCATAAAGGCGGTCTAGTACGCGACGTGTTTCTTGGGCATCGATTAAGTTGTAATCAAGATCGCGGGTATTTTCTACAGCGGCCTGAATTGCTTCCTTGGTGATCTCGTTGAAGACCATGCGCTTAATTGGAATCTTTGGTTCAAGGACTTCAACTAAATGCCAGGCAATCGCTTCGCCTTCGCGGTCTTCATCTGTTGCCAGTAATAACTCGTCGGCGCCTTTCATTAACTCTTTGAGTTCGGCGACCTTGGCTTTTTTATCGGGGTTGATGACATATAAAGGTGCGAAATCATTTTCGATATCGACGCCTTCTTTTGACCAAGCGAGCTTCTTTACCTCTTTAGGAATGTCTGCTGCGCGCTGTGGAAGATCGCGGATATGACCGACGCTAGCCTCGACGATGTAACCATCGCCGAGGTAGTCGCCAATCTTGCGCGCCTTAGCTGGTGATTCAACGATCACCAGTTTCTTTAGGTCTGCTTTTTGCTTTTCGTTTGGCATCTATTCCTAATGCTGACCTAAGAGTGGGGAAGTGCTTCTCTTAGTATTCGATTGAAGTTGCTTGGCGTCGGTTGCGAATTAACGCACCGATAATCAAGGCGACTGCAACGAGAGAAATGATGAGCGAAGTTGATTTCTGAGTTGGAAGTGCGAAACTTACAATCGCAGGTGTAATCAACAAGCCCACAAGGTTCATAACCTTGATAAGTGGGTTGATTGCAGGGCCGGCAGTGTCCTTAAATGGATCTCCGACAGTGTCACCAACGATGGTTGCAGCGTGAGCATCTGAGCCCTTGCCGCCGTAATTTCCATCTTCAACCATCTTCTTTGCGTTATCCCAAGCTCCGCCTGAGTTTGAAAGGAAGACAGCCATAAGTGTTCCGGTGCCGATTGCACCTGCAAGGTATGCACCGAGTGCGCCAACTCCAAGTCCGAAGCCAACTGCGATTGGTGCCATCACTGCAAGAATTCCTGGTGTTGCAAGTTCGCGTAACGAATCTCGAGTACAGATATCAACAACGCGACCGTATTCAGGCTTTTCAGTTCCGTTCATGATTCCTGGGTGCATCTTGAACTGGTTACGAACTTCCATAACCACAGCACCAGCTGCGCGAGAAACTGCGTTGATTGCAAGACCTGAGAAGAGGAAGACAACTGCTGCGCCGATGATTAGACCAACGAGGTTACGTGGATCTGCAACATCGAGAACGCCTTGGTATTGAAGTGCAACTTCTTGGCCTTCGCCAACAGCCTTGATAACTGCTTCCTTGATTGCATCGGTGAATGCACCGAACAACGCGGTTGCGGCAAGTACTGCAGTTGCGATTGCGATTCCCTTAGTGATCGCCTTAGTTGTGTTACCAACTGCATCAAGTGAGGTAAGGATCTGTGCGGCTTCGCCCTTAACATCGCCAGACATTTCAGCGATGCCTTGTGCGTTATCTGAGATCGGACCAAAGGTATCCATCGCAACGATTACGCCAACAGTTGTTAGCAAACCGGTACCTGCGATTGCGATTGCAAAGAGTGAAAGGACGATTGATCCGCCACCGAGTAAGAATGCGCCGAATACTGAAGCTGCGATTAGCAGACCTGAGTAAACCGCTGATTCGAAACCGACTGAGATACCAGCCAAAAGCACTGTTGCAGCGCCTGTCTGTGAAGAGGCCGCAACGTCGTTAACAGGGCGCTTGCCAACTTCAGTAAAGAAGCCAGTTAGTACCTGAATTGCTGCAGCAAGTGCGATACCGATTAATACAGCGCCAAATGCAAGAACGCGTGGGTTGATATTGCCGGCATCTTCCAAAACCTTTGGAGAGAAGTTTGTAAGTTGATCAAACTTTGCAGGTAGGTAGGTAAATGTTGCCAGACCTGTAAGACCGGCAGAGATAACTGCAGATAGGAAGAATGAACGGTTAATTGCGCTCATCGCTGACTTATCTGTTGAGCGAAGCTTTGTAAGGAAGATACCGATAACTGCGGTGACGATACCGATTGCAGGAACGATCAACGGATAGATCAGACCTTCGTTACCGAACGCTGCCTTACCCAAGATAAGTGCTGCAACAAGTGTTACGGCATATGACTCGAACAAGTCTGCGGCCATACCAGCGCAGTCACCGACGTTATCGCCGACGTTATCTGCAATTGTTGCTGCGTTGCGTGGGTCATCTTCTGGAATATTCTTTTCAACTTTACCGACGAGGTCAGCTCCGACATCTGCTGCCTTGGTAAAGATTCCGCCGCCGACGCGCATAAACATTGCGAGCATCGCTGCGCCGAAACCGAAACCTTCAAGAACTGTTGGCGCATTTTCGCGGAAGATAAGAACTGCGCCAGATGCGCCGATAAGTCCAAGACCAACTGTTGTCATACCGACAACGCCGCCGGTGCGGAATGCGATCTGTACTGCCTTCTCGGCTGACTTCTGACGAGCAGCCTCTGCAACGCGCACATTTGCGCGAACTGCGAGCCACATTCCGTTGTAACCAACGAGTGCAGAGAAACCTGCGCCCATAAGGAAGAAGAGTGAGCGACCGATACGGATTGAAGTTGTATCAGCAGGAAGTGCGAAGAGTAGGAAGAAAACAATTCCTACGAAATATGAAAGTGTGCGGAACTGGCGCGCAAGGTATGCGGCGGCGCCTTCTTGAATCGCTTCAGCGATTTCGCGCATCTTCTCGGTGCCATCGCTGGCGGCTAAGACTTGGGCGCGCAAAACCCAGGCGATCGCTAGAGCGAGAAGGGAAATCGCTAGGACCACGTAGGTGATATTTAGGTTTGCGCCGGTTACTTGCACATTGGACAGGGCGGCAGATGCTCGCATTGGTTCTCCTCCGTTGGAGAGTCAGGGCGTTCTTATGGATGGATCAGAACGCGAAGATGGGCGTGAGTCTACATATACATATCTATTACATTGCAAAACAGGCGGGCTGGATTGGGGTTAGCGGGAGGAGCGGAGCCAGACCGTGGTCGCTGGTGGCAGATCGTTGCCGGTGGTCGCAACGCCATGGACGAGGTAAACCCCGGCCTTGGCCAACGGACCAGATGCGTGGATGACCTCGCCGATACCGTCGAAGTTGTAATGGTTACGGCCGAAGTTGGTGATGCAGTGAAGACCATTTGGGCGGGAGAAGTGCAGAACTGAGTTGTCACCGGTCTCGTGCCAGGTGATCTCTTCTGCGGTGATCAAGTTTTTGCGAAGCGCTAAAGCTTTGCGGAAAATTGAAAGTGGTGAATTTGGATCAGCGCTTTCAACTTCAATTGAGTAGTCGCCAAAGTTCTTTGGTTGTGGCAGATGCGCTCCACCATCGCCGAATCCAAATGATGAACCGCTCTTTGTCCAAGGAAGTGGAACACGGCATCCGTCGCGACCCTTATCTGCTTTTAGGTTGCGCAAGTACTGCGGATCTTGGATCTGATCTTCAGGGATATCCATAACTTCGTGGATTCCGAGTTCTTCGCCTTGGTAAATATAAGTGCAGCCAGGAAGTGCCATGATCAACATCGATGCAGCAACTGCAGATTGGGTTCCGAGTTTTTCATCGAGTGGACTTGATGTTCCGTTTGAGTTGCGCCAACGAATGCGGTCGACTGTTGGCAGCAGACCAAACTTTGTCGCCGGACGCATCTGATCGTGGTTATTTAAACACCAGGTAGTTGATGAACCATTTTTCTTGGCATAACCCAGTGCGCGATCGATAATTGTTTTGAATTCATATGCGTTAAATGCGGCATCCAAGAATTCGAAGTTAAAGCTCTGGCCGAGTTCTTCAGTGCTCGCGTATTTAACGAGAGCTTCAGCAGAAACATTTGCTTCAGCGACTGCAACCCGTGGTGGATCGTATTGATTAAATAGCTTGCGCCATTCTTTGTAAACCTCATGGACTTCATTGCGATCAAATAGCACGTTGGTGCCTTTAGCCGCATCGAGCTCTTTATGGCTAGCAAAACGTGGTTGGCTCTTGAGAGGCTCTGATAAATCTTTCTTCATCGCGTGTGCAACATCGATGCGGAAACCGTCTACGCCGCGATCGGCCCAGAACTTAAGTGTCTTTAGGAAATCTTCTTCGATCTCGCGGTTATCCCAGTTCCAATCAGGTTGTTCTGGTGCGAACAAGTGGCAGTACCACTGGTTGTGCTTGCCGCCCATTTTGGATTCATGAGTCCAAGCACTTGGTGCGAAGTGTGAAGGCCAATCAGTTGGTGGAAGTTCGCCATTTGCGCCCTTGCCATCGCGGAAAATGTAGCGACTTCGCGCTGCAGAACCAGGTTCAGCGGCGATCGCTTCTTTAAACCAAGCATGCAAATTAGATGAGTGGTTGGGAACAACATCTACAAAGATGCGAATTCCGGCATCGTGTAACTTTGCAAGCATTTCATCAAAGTCGGCAAGTGAACCAAGTTTTGGATCAACATCACGGTAATCATCAACATCGTAACCACCATCAACTAGCGCGGATGGGAAGAAAGGGGATAACCAAACTGCATCAAGGCTTAGCGAAGATAGGTAATCGATCTTTGAGGTAATGCCTTTAATATCACCAAGACCATCGCCGTTTGAATCTTTGAAAGAGCGTGGGTAGATCTGATAGATAACAGCCTGACGCCACCAATTTTTATCTTTAGATAAAGACATTTTTCTCTTTCTTATTGATTTAAGGGTTACTTGACTGCGCCTTGCGAGATACCGGAGATAAATTGCTTTTGTAGAACTAGGTAGAAGATAACAATTGGAATTACAGCTAAAACAAGTCCGGCCATGGCTTGTCCGTACTCAATAGAGTACTGGCCATAGAAGAGATAGGTAGAAAGCGGCAAGGTCTGCGTTTCATTGGTCAGTACCAAGCGCGGCAGCAAGAAGTCGTTCCAAATCCAGAGCGCATTGATAATTGCAACGGTTGCAGTGATTGGACGCATCATCGGGAAGATAATCTTCCAGAATGCGACCATATCCGATGCGCCATCGATTGATGCTGCTTCATCGATCTCAGTTGGGATCGTTGAAATAAAGCCGTGATAAAGGAATGTAGATAGAGCAACGCCAAATCCGATGTAGAAGAAGATCAGTGCTCCACGGTTGTTCCACGAAACAAACTGAGCGAAGCGCGCCATAAATGGGATCATCAACGCTTGGAAAGGCACGATCATTGATGCCACAAGTACTAGGAAGATGTACTTAGTTAGCTTTGTTTTGGTGCGGGCTAAGTAATAAGCCAACATCGATGAAAAGATAATTAGTAGTGAAACGCTAAAGACGGTGATGATTATTGAATTCGTTAGAGATCTGAAGAAGTTCATCTTCGTGTAGGCCTGCTGGAAGTTCTCCCAAGTTATTGAAAGAGGGATCGCCAGCGGGTTAGCCAAAATGTCATATTTGAGCTTGAGTGAGTTTACGAAGACCAAGAAGAATGGGAAAACATAGGCAAAAGCCAGTGTGTAGCCAACAAGGAAGGTGGCTCGTTTGCCCCAGCGTGCGCGTGTACTCATCGCTGAACCTCGTATCTCTTAGAGACTGTCACTTGGACCAAGGCAGCAAGGGCCACGATCAAGAACATTACGACCGCCTTTGATTGACCGGTGCCAAAGTTTCCGTTGGCGAAAGCATCTTGGAAGATGTGGAGCGAAATAAGTTCGGTAGTGCGGAACGGGCCGCCGCCGGTGAGCGCGACGTTTACGTCGTAGGCCATAAAGCCACCGCGCAGCGTCAAAAAGAGCGCGATAGTGAACGCCTGAGCCATCAAAGGAATTTTGATTGTAAATAAGGTGCGCAGAGGTGAAGCGCCGTCGATTTGCGATGCTTCAAGGACATCGTTTTCGATTGAGATAAGTCCGGTGATGTAAACAATCATCATGTAACCAGATGATTGCCAGACGGTCACAATGATGAGCGCCCAAAATGCTTTATTTGTGTCCTGTAGCCAAGACTGTTTGAAAAGTTCCCAATCGTATTTATTTGCGAGAGCAACTATTGCGCTGTTAAAGATAAATTGCCAAATAACTCCGAGGACTACTCCACCGACGAGGTTGGGCACGAAGAAGAATGTGCGCAGAAAATTAGCGCTTTTTAATTTGGATGTAACGATAAGAGCCAGTCCAAAAGCAACGGCGTTAACTAAAACCAAGGAGACGACTACGAATAGCGCTGTAAATCTCAAAGTCGACCAAAAAGTTGGGTCCTGAAATGACTCTGCGTAATTGCTAAATCCAACTAACTTTGTTGTTTCAAATCCATCCCAATCAGTAAAGGTGTAATAGACACCGTTTACAAAAGGAACTACGAGAACAATAGAAAAGATGGCAAGTGGAACGCCAGCAAATTTCATGAATCGCTTCATGGATCTCGCTGATTTCACTCGGATCTCCTAATTCTTTCTCGCTTTAAGTAAATCATCCTGAGGCAGGTTGCCCCGCCTCAGGATGATTTTATTTACTTTTTATTAACTTAGATATGGGTGTGCGAAATTACTTCGCTACTCCACGCCAAGTCTTTGTTGAGCCCTTCCATGCATCTTGGATCGCCTTAGCAAGGTCAGCTGCGCTGATCTTGTCGGTGAAGTACTGCTGCATAGATACCTTTCCAACTGTCTCTTGGAGACCTGCTGGGTAGTAGGTGTTGATCCACTCAAGTGTCTTTCCGCCATCAACATACTTCGCGATATCGCGAGCCATGCTTGTAGCTGGCTGAACCTTGAATCCCTTGTAAACAGGAATGAATCCCATTCCGCCATCAGTTACAGGATCAGCAACGAAACGCTGTCCGGTTGGTGATGTGTAGAGCCATGTAAGGAAGTCAATTGCACCATCGCGCTCAGCCTTTGTTGACTGCTTTGCATCGATCATGAAGTAACCAGGTACACCAACTGGAATTGAATCATTTCCGTATGTTGATGCGGTTGTGCCTGTTGGAAGAGGCATGATTCCGAAATCGGTGCCCTTTGCAGCAGTCATCAAGTTTGGCTCAGTCCAGTTACCTTGGAACATGAATCCGAAATCTCCGCTTGCAAGTGCTGCAATTGAAGCATCGTATTCAGTGTCTGTGAGGTTAGCTGGTGATGAGTTGTACTTCTTTAGAAGATCGTATGTAGCAAGCCAGTTCTTAAATGCTGGATCTGCTGAAAGGTTCTTCTTTCCATCTGAAAGCTGATCTAGAACTGCTAGACGTGCTTCGTGTGTCTTGCCAGCGTTTGCATGGAAGATGTTTGTGAAGTGTGCACCAAGTGACCACCAGATAGCTGAGAAGTGAAGTGGCTTCTTTCCAGCTGCCTGAAGCTTCTTAAATGCTGCTTCTAGATCTGTACGTGTCTTGATCTTTGTAACATCAATACCAGCAGCCTTGATTACCTTCTTGTTGTAAAGAAGTCCGAAAGCTTCAGCTGTTGATGGAACACCAACCTGCTTGCCGCCAACCTTTGCAGCTTCAAGAAGTCCTGGTGAAACAAGCTTTACAAGCTTTGTTCCCTTCCAGTCCATGACTTTGTCAGCCATGTCAGGAATCTCTTGAAGTGTGTACATGATTGTTGGTGCATCATTTGCAGCATACTTTGGGGTTACGTTCTGAAGGAATGTGATGTTGCGATCACCAGGGATCGACTTAAGTGTGTAGCAGTTCTGGCTCTTGTTGTAAGAGGCGACTGCAGCCAAGAATTGATCTTGGATTTCAGGCTTGATTGTTCCGAGCATTGTCACAGTTGTCTTCTTTGAACATGTTGCAGCTGACGCTGTTGGCGCTACTGAAACAAGTGAAAGTGCAACTGCTGAAGCGATTAGAAGCGCTCCTAGCTTTGTCTTCTTCATATATTTCCTCTCAAGGGGCAGCCGGCAGAGAGTTACCGACTGATTTGAGGGGAAAAATACACGAGCCGCGCAAGCCAAAATCGGACAATTGGGGCTTGGCTCGTAACAATGTAATGACATTTTCAGGCGTTTTTGCAGGTTTTTGCAGTGCTGTGCGGGGCTTTAACGGCGTGGCGCGATAGCCCGAACAGCGATCGAACGGGGCGGCTGGCACCCTTCGGCGATCTCGAAGGCGACGCTGCGTCTCACCCCAGATAGAAATAAAAGATCCGTTATTACAAGAGTTCCGCCTACCGCGAAGATTTCAACTGATGCGCTGCCAACAATTGCGCAGATATCAAAAGTCTTTTCATCGCCAGTTAGACGTGCGCTATGAATATGGGATGAGGGGATTTCATTCCAAGCGTTGCTGCGATCAACGAAAAGAGATTTACTTTTGGCGTCATAGCCAAACTCAAAATAGCTTCCGGCATCTGCGGTTACGCAAAACTTTGTTGAAAGACCTTCGCTTGTCGAAATAGTTGCCTTTATTTGCAACTGCTCTGATTTGTCTTCTGCCGATAGCTTCTCACCAAGATAGTTATCTAGCTCTGCAACTGGATTTGCAGCGAGTAAAATCTTTCCATCTTTGGTTATCAGTGTTAGCTCGCGCGGAAGAGTCATCGTCCCGCGCCATGGTGATGTTGGAAAGCCGTGTGCATATTCCCAGTTGTTCATCCAGCCGATAAGTACGCGGCGCTGGTTTGGTACATCGTTAAATGTGACACCGGCGTAATTATCGCGGCCGTAATCTAACCAATTAGTTTTTACATCGTCAGCAATGAATTCTTTTCCATTCCAGTCACCAATAAAATATTGTGTTCCGGATCCACCGGTTAAACCACCTGGGTTAATTGAAATTAACAGAACCCATTTAATTTTGCTTTCATCTGCATCGACAAATAACGGGAATAAATCAGGACATTCCCAATCGCCATCGGTGGCGCCAACTGGGCCAAAGTCACTTAAATGCGCCCAATTTTTGAGATCTTTTGATGAATAGAAAGAGACTTTTCTTTCCTTGGGAAGAACAACGGTCATTAACCAAGCTTCTGTTGTTCTATCCCGCATCACTTTTGGATCGCGGAAGTGGTTTAGTTGTAAATCAAGAACCGGATTGCCTTCATATTTAACCCAGGTCAAACCTTCGTCGAGGCTATATGCCAAAGCCTGCGCTTGGTGTGAATCGTCGTGATTGTGTGCGGTGTAAATGGCGACCATCGCTGGGTTGTCTAAAGTTCCAAATCCTGTTGTATTGAAGTAATCAACAACTGCGCTACCCGAAAAAATTGCGTATGAATCATCGCAGGCAATAGCTACTGGCAACTCTTTCCAGTTAATCAAATCTTCGCTGACTGCATGTCCCCATGACATATTGCCCCAAATATTTTCGAAAGGGTTATGTTGGAAGAAGAGGTGGTACTTACCTTTATAGAAGATCAACCCATTTGGGTCGTTCATCCAGTTGCGCTCAGGTGAGAAGTGCAACCCTGAGCTTAAGTGCGAAGACATGGCGCGTACCTTATCCTCTAGGTATGCATTTTTCCCAAACGGTTAATCTCTTTGATGCGCATTCGATAATTTCAACACTTGGCCTTATAGGCATTCTCGCCATAATTTTTATGGAAACTGGTTTGTTGATCGGTTTATTCTTCCCAGGAGACTCACTTTTATTCCTAGCAGGTGTCGGTGCTTCGGGAGCGGCTGCAAAAGTCTTCGATGGTGTGCAAATTGAGATCATTTCGTTATTAATTGCAGCGCCGCTTGTTGCAATTATCGGATCACAGACTGGCTACTGGATTGGCGCAAAATACGGGGTAAAGCTCTTCGATCGCCCCGATGGCCGCATTTTTAATCAGAAGAAAGTGCAAGCAACGCAGAAGTGGCTAAATAAATATGGCACCGGTAAGGCTTTGGTTTTAGCGCGCTTTATTCCTTTTGTTCGCACTCTGATTAATCCAATGTGTGGAATTGTGGGAGTGCCTGTAAAGAAATTCTTCCTCTGGAACGTAGTTGGCGCAGTTATTTGGACGCAATCGGTAATTGGTATGGGCTTTTTTCTAGGCGAACGTATCGAGGGAAGCGTTGATAAATATCTGCTGCCAATAGTTGGTTTGATTATTGCGATAAGCGTCTTGCCGGTTGCGCTAGAAATTCTGCGCGAATGGCGCACTAAACGCCACTTAAGTTAATTTCTTAAAGACCTAAATCTGCGGGTTGAAATGCTGCGCGGTATTCATAGCCAGCATCAATGATCGCTTGCTTTGCGCCGCGTTCAACGATCACGGCAACGCCAACCACAATTGCGCCGGCTTCTTTAAGGGCTTCAACTGCAGTTAATACAGAACCACCAGTTGTCGAAGTATCTTCAACTGCTAAGACGCGCTTTCCAACAACATCTGGGCCTTCGATGCGACGTTGCAGACCATGGGCTTTTTCAGCTTTGCGCACTACGAATGAGTTAATTTTTTTGCCGTTGCGCGCTGCCACATGCATCATCGCTGTTGCAACCGGGTCAGCGCCAAGCGTTAAACCACCAACTGCTTCATAATCAAGATCTTTGGTTAGCTCCAGCATTACTTCACCGACGAGTGGGGCGGCAACATGATCGAGAGTTACACGACGAAGATCTACGTAGTAATCGGCTTCTTTGCCCGATGAAAGTATGACTTTCCCGTGAACAACGGCCTTATTTTTGATCTCTTCTCGGAGAAGTTCGTGTGAGTTCATGTGGCAACCTTACATTGTTCACCTGCACCACATACTCTCCT
>Ga0209442_1000712_pt1 | contig 19328 bp, 15 predicted proteins | sample LauGreSBDMM110DD_2_FD_187565 | JGI IMG/M metagenome (GOLD analysis project Ga0209442, IMG submission 187565) | Freshwater lake microbial communities from Lake Michigan, USA - Sp13.BD.MM110.DD (SPAdes) (version 2) | ecosystem: Environmental > Aquatic > Freshwater > Lake | place: Lake Michigan...
CAAGAGGAAAGGCAGAAATTAAATGACGCACAAATTATTTAATGCAGTTACTGCCCAATTAAAAAGACTGAGAAATATAGATGCGATTAGCGAAGCATAATCGTATGTCAATTTTCTCGAATGATTACGATGCGCTAATCATTCCTACACAACATGTGTTCTTTGAACATTCTACTCACCCCCGCCTAACCGCACTGTTCGCCACACCACCACGTTTACTTTGCAATAAACCTATATTCATCTCAGCAGTGAGATTCGACGCATAAAACTCTTCTATCATCTGAACAGAGGTGCGCGCATTGCGAGCAAGAGTAAGTAAATCAATTCTCTTGCCATATAAAAGCCTAAACATAATCGCGGTATGTCTTAGGCTATATAAACTTCTAGCCTGACCTAACTCACCCAGCTTAAGACCAGTCGAATTTAAAATTTTATTAAAATTCATAGACAACACCACACTCGCCGCATCTCTATCTTCTATGTGGGGTAAAAATAAATAATCTTCTTTATTCACTAAAGCTGTTTTTTCGCGATAACGTAACAAGCTCTGATAAATCCGCACTGCCGGTCGCAAAGTCACAATCTGCGCTTTATGCCGCTTAGTCTCAGGTAAAGTAAGTCGCAAATATAAATGCTCACCGCGTACGATCTCCACATGCTTATGCTGAATGAATTTAAGGTCAGTTGGACGCATAAAACTATTTACCATAAAACCGATCACCCATGCCATTTCCATAGGCACGGATGCGGTTTTAGTAAAAATACCACCCGCTCTGTCTCTATGCGTACCGGGCTTTTCTTCTTCCTCTAATTTCGCTAATGATTTAGCTACACGCAGCAAACGCAAATATTCATTCGCAGTAAATCCACCACGTGGTTGGGAATCAATTTTAATTTTTGGGAATGGGGGAATTTTATCGACCAGATTATTCACGAGGGCAAATTTAAAAATCAAACGCACCGACTGCATATACTGACTAATCGTCACAGTTGATGCGAGCGAATCAGACAAGCTCTTAACAAACACCGCTAAATCTTTATGGGTAATCGTGCGTATATCTTTATCTTGAAAAAACGGATAAATCTTACGCATAAACCGGCTACGCAAAGATTTAAAAGATTGCAAAGCCAACTCACCTCGCAACATACGACCGCGCTCAACTTCTAAAGCCTTCTTTGCGATCGCCTCTAAACTAAATTGCAAATCCACACGCTTATTAATAATCCGATCTAAACCGGCGACATCACTTTCATCCTCTTGGTTTAGCTTAACCAGTAACTCTTCATAAAACCGCTTCGCTAATTCTGTTGCCGTACTTTTATCAATCGTTCGCAAACTACGCACATGCATACGACCCGACATAAAACAACGCACCTGCCAGAACCGGCTTTTTAGCTTACTAGGATAGCCATGCACCGGAGTCAACGACGCGAGCACAGGCATAGACCGCGCAACACGCGAGGTATATACCGAATCATTAGCACTCAAGTTGTGAGTCATAAGCAAGTCTAAAACTGTATCAAACTGGGGACTAGGAAACTGAGGCTTCTATTAACAAGATATCGCTCTAAAAACCATATCCTGCCTTAAAAGTTGACTGAGAGTATGTATCAAGCTGTATCAAACTTTGCTTGTTCGTGACACAGAACATAAATTCGTTCTTTTTTAACTAGTGTAAGAGCGAAAAATCTCCAAACAGCGCTTCTCGTTATAACTGTTTGGAGATTAATCAATGAAAAAGACTCAATTTGCTTTGGCAGCTTTGGCTCTCGTAGCTTCGACCGCAGCTTTTGCTGAAGGATCAACAACTGTATATGGTCGTTTAGATGTTTCCGCTGCACGCGTAACTGGTCAAGCAACACAGATGCTGCACAGCAACTGGGATACTTCCGTTATCGGTGTTAAAGGTTCAGACGAACTGACCGGCGGCATGAAAGCATCATTTCAATTAGAAGGCGGCTTGAATTCAGCAACTGGTGAATCTGCTAACAGCGGCACATCAGCTGGCCTGTTCAATCGTCTAGCTAATGTTAGCTTGGCTGGTGACTTTGGTTCAACCGGTTTAGGTTTGCAATTCTCACCATTCGTTGGTTCAGCTTTAAACGGTGTTGCTACCGGCAATGAAAGCTTCTACGTAAACATGTTGGTAATGGCTGGCGCAACTGGTCAAACCACCTACACACCTGGTGGAGCTTCAACTCCAACTGGCGGCTTCTTCATTCCTAATGCAGTTTCTTACTCAACACCAAACATTGGCGGTATCAGCGCAACAGCACTGACCCAGATCGCTAACGGTAGTGATGCAACCAAGCCAACAGCAAGTAAGTATGACGCAGTTGCAGTGAACTACGCAGCTGGTGACTTAAGCGTATCTGGTGGTTATCAAAAGAGCGGTACAGCATTAACAACTGCCTACACCGTATCTGCTGCTTACAACATGGGCCCAGCACGTATCGCCGGTGGTTACATCACTAGCAATCCAGACGCAGCTGGTTCAGACAGCACAAATACCTATCACCTCGGCGCATCTTATAACCTCGCAGAGAATCTGACTGCTAGCGTTAACTATGCTAAGAACAACGCTGCAACTTCACAAACTTTGACAGTAGCTGGTTTACAGTACTCATTGTCTAAGCGTACTTACCTGTACGGTATTGCTGGTCGTGGTACCAACGGCATTTTGCCACTGTACGGCTCACTCGCAACTGGCAGCGCACCAGCAGCAACAGCATCAACCACTGGTTATTCAGTTGGCGTAGTTACCAATTTCTAATCTCGCGTCGACGTAATGTCGATTTGATTTAGATCTGCAAGTTTAAAAAGCCACTCTTAGGAGTGGCTTTTTTCTTTTGCGAATGTTCTTCATCACACTCTGCTTGTACTTTGCTTAGTCACAAAGCCCGTCACGCTTTGCTTTGATGCGCGTTGATAATCTGTCGCAGAATCACTTCACACTCTCTCGCTTACCAGTTAACCACCGGAGAGATGTCCATGAATAAAATTCGACTCGTATCATTACTTTCTTTTACTTTATTAAGCGGTGCAGCTGCTGCACAAACTGGCCTTACTCTGTATGGCAATATCGATGCTTCATGGGTAAGTGCAACCGGCATTGGTCCAGGTAATGATCGACGTTCTAGTTTTGGTGAAGGTAATTGGACGCCTTCCGTATGGGGCGTTAGTGGTAAAGAAGATTTAGGCAGTGGTGTGTTAGCTCACATTAATTTAGAAGGTGGCTTTAATGCAGGCGATGGCAGTATTGCGAATGGCGGCACAAGCGGTGTGTTTAGTCGTCAAGCGAATCTTGGTTTTAGTGGTGACTTCGGTAGCTTTAAAGCAGGCTTACAAATCTCGCCATTTATCGCTGCTTATAATTCTTCGCTTGCAGTCGCTGGTCAAAATTTTTCTGTTCCCGCTTTACTGTTACATCAAAATGGCACTGCACTAAATAATCTCGGGACACCTGTTTCAGTTACCGCCGGTGGTGCTGATGCTGATGTTGCGAACAGCACTACGAGTGGCTTCTTTATTCCTAACTCTATTTCTTATAGTCTGCCACGTGAATTATTAAGTGGCTTTACTGGTAGCGCTTTATATTCCTTTGGTGGTGTGCCAGGTGATACCGGCGCAAATCGACTTGCATCCGGCAACATTGGTTATAGCTTAGGTGACATCAATCTCTTAGCTGCTATCTCTGACCGTGCTCAGCAATATCAACAATATCTACTCGGTGGTAGCGTGCCTTTAGGTGCTGCAAAGCTGGCTGGTAGCTATGTGCATTTCCGTCCTGAGACAGGTAACTCTACCAATACTTACATCATAGGCGCGGGTCTACAAGTAATGCCGAAAACGAATGTGGGGATAAATTTTGCTCGCAATAGCGGTCCGAATCATCCTTCTATTATTAACTTATCGGCCGTGTATTCATTTTCAAAATCAACCGAAGTTTATGCTGCGTTTAATCACGCAAAAGATGGTGCGTTTTCATCTTATTCCGGTTCTGTCGATGCAACAGCTAGCCCAGCAACACTGTCGCAAACTGTTTCAATCTCAAACGCTTTTATCTTAGGTTTGCGTAAAGGCTTCTAATAAGCTTTAAGAGATTTGATCGATTGCGTTTTGAATAGTTAAAACACTCCCGGTGCAAGCCGGGATGTGACTTTGGTTTTACTTTCTTTGTGATGATCGCGGTGGCCTAAACACTTGTTGATCTGCGTAAAAATCAGCATCTTGTCCTTCACACCAGTTAGGTAAGCCCAGTACGGGCAAGGGTGTGAAATCCCTAGAATCAAAGCCTTGCTGTAAACGCTGACTCACTATGTTGTCTACATAATCCCAACGCTTTTTATCAGATTGAGAAAACCAGTCTGCATCCACCTGCACTACCCAAGCATGCGCTGTGATGGCTTTATACGGCTGCGTTAATTTCTCTAATAAGGCATGTCCAAACACCAGTACTTCACAATGCTTTTCTAAATCTTCTTGTCGTATCTGAAAAATATCAGTCCATGCATGCTGTTGTAAGGCGATTGTCAAACTAGGATCACTGCACACCCACAGTGCTGCGTTTTCATCAAACAAGGTTGCGGCATCGCGCCAAAGGCCACGCTCACTACTACTTTGTGATAACGCTGCTCTTTGTTGAATTTCCATTGCCTGAATATGATTTAAGATTTTTTTGATTTGTGGAAAGCGTAACCACATTAATGCATTAAAAAAATCATGCAAGTTATCGCGGGTAGGAATACCGCCGGTTGCATAGATATGCGCTTCATATTGCACACCATCTGGTAAATTCTCTTGCGGTATACAGTGCAGAGTCTGTCCAGCAAAATTACACAAGCCCTGCTCTTGCATGAGACGGTTAATCTCATGCTGCCAATTTTGTTGTTGAAGTATGGCGTGAGCAGTCTCACGCAGCGGTAGCAACCATGGCTGCTGCCAATTTATTTTGGAGAGAAATTGCTCAGACATGAGCGCGGAATAATTAAAAAGGAATTAGGCGTTGCGCTCAACTCAAGCTAATTTCCAAGCGAGCGTGGCACCTGCATCTAAGGGCACTATCGTTACATTCTGCATGACTAATTCTTCTGGCACGATCCAATCTTGTCTTTGCAAAGTGATGTGATCTTTGTTGCGAGGTAGTTTATAAAAATCAGGTCCAAAAAAACTAGCGAAACCTTCCAATTTATCTAGTGCACCGGCTTCTTCAAATGCTTGTGCATACAGCTCCATTGCATGTAAAGCGGTATAGCAACCTGCACATCCACAAGAATGTTCTTTTAGACCCTTAGAATGCGGCGCTGAATCAGTCCCTAAAAAGAAACGCGGGTTACCAGAACTTGCTGCTTGCATTAAAGCGCGTCTATGTATTTCGCGTTTCAAAATGGGCAGGCAATAATAATGGGGGCGCACACCACCTTTAAAAATTGCGTTACGGTTGTAAAGTAAATGATGTGCTGTGATAGTCGCTGCAATCGGACCTTCTGCATCGCGTACATAATGTACTGCCTCTTGTGTCGTGATGTGTTCAAACACAATTCTCAACTGCGGCAATTGCTTTCGTAGTGGTTGCAAAATACGATCGATAAAGACGGCTTCTCGATCAAAAACATCAATCTCTGAATCTGTGACTTCACCATGTATTAGCAAGGGCAAACCCAACTCTTGCATCATTTCTAAAGCAGGCATGCAGCGCTGTAAATCAGTCACACCGGCATCGGAGTTTGTTGTAGCGCCAGCAGGATAAAGTTTTACACCATGTACAAACCCACTCTCTACGGCTTTACGTATTTCATCCGGCTGTGTATTGTCTGTGAGATAAAGCACCATTAGAGGTTCAAATGACATGCCCATTGGTAGTGCCGCTAAAATTCTATCGCGATAAGCACTTGCCATTGCAGTAGTTGTGACTGGAGGCTTTAAGTTAGGCATTACGATGGCGCGCGCAAATTGCGCTGCAGTGTGCGGCAACACATCGGCTAACACACTACCATCACGTAAATGCAAATGCCAGTCGTCTGGTCGTGTGATGGTGAGCGTATTAGGGCTAGTCTTAGCAGTCATAGGATAGAGAAGTTAACAACAGTAATAAGAATTTATAGGATCAGAATAACGCGATAGTCATTCACATTAGTGCGCGTTGGTCCTGTGACGAGCAAATCATCTAAGTCTGAAAAAAAACTATAACCATCATTATTCGCCAACCGAGCAACAGCCGATAAATTTAATGCTTGTGCTCGCTCTGGCGTGTCGGGAAAAAGTAAAGCACCTGCATTATCTTCAGTACCATCAATGCCATCCGTATCAGCAGCTAGTGCATATACATCGGGCATGCCATTGAGTTCTATCGCTAATGAAGTTAAAAATTCTACACAACGGCCACCACGACCATTACCTTTCACAGTGACGGTACATTCACCGCCTGAGATTAATGCAACAGGAGCTTGGAAGGGTTGGTGATATTGACGTATTTCTTTCACCATGGCGGCATACACTTTCGCTACCTCACTGGCTTCACCTGTCACCGTATCACCTAGTACGACGGGTGTGATGTGTTGTTCTTTAAAGAAGCTAGCTGCTGCTTGTAAGCTTTGATGCGCAGTCGCAATGACGACTTGTTTAGCGTTAGCAAAGACGGGATCATTTGGTTTCGGTGTTTCTGAAATTTTTCCTGCCGCACCTGCTTCTAAGTGTGCTATCACACTCTCCGGTGCGTTGACATTAAATCGCTTGAGTATGGCCAAGGCTTCTTGATAGGTACTAGGATCAGCGCAAGTCGGTCCTGATGCAATCGCACTAGGTTCATCACCGGTGACATCACTAATGATTAATGTGGTAATGGGTACTTTCGATGCTGCTGCTAAACGTCCACCTTGTATACGAGAGAGATGTTTTCTGACGATATTCATTTCTGTAATCGGCGCACCTGATTTCAGCAAACTATTTGTCACGGCTTTTAAATCAGCCATAGAAATACTCGCAACAGGCAAAGATAATAAGCTTGATCCTCCACCGGAGATCAGTGCAATCAAATGATCATCTTCTGTGAGACTGGATACTAAAGACAAAATTTCAGCCGCTGCTGCTTCACCTGCTCCATCGGGTACAGGATGTCCTGCTTCCACCACGCGTATGTGATCGGTGTCCATGCCATGTGCATAACGTGTGACGACTAGACCTTCTATCGCATGATTCGATGGCCAAGCGAGCTCAACAGCGCGCGCCATGCTAGCGGCTGCCTTACCAGCACCGACAACTAAGGTGCGTCCTTTAGGTGGCTTCGGAAGATGCGCAGCGACGATTTTTAATGGATCTGCTGCCGCAACCGCTGCATGAAAGCTATCAGTTAAAATTTTTCGTGGATTCATAGAAAATTTTATAAAAATATTTAAAAAAATGTCTTATCAAAATTACTTAGCAAAATCACTTAGGCGAGTAATTGCTTAACTTCGATTTCTTCTGGTGAGAGGTCCGATACAACTTCTGCCTGACGCGCTTGTTGCCTCTCCCACATTTGCGCATAAGCGCCTTGCAATGCTAGTAATTCATTATGCGTACCACGCTCGACTATGCGCCCATGGTCCATCACCAAAATTTGATGCGCATCGGCTATGGTAGATAAGCGATGGGCTATGACTAAGGTGGTGCGATCACGCGCAATATCTTTGAGTTGGGCCTGTATTGCTTGCTCAGCCCGTGAATCTAATGCTGAAGTGGCTTCATCAAAAATCAGAATAGCAGGATTTTTTAACAAGGTACGTGCTATCGCAACCCGCTGTTTTTCGCCACCTGATAATTTTAACCCGCGCTCGCCTACAGGCGTCTCATAGCCTTCAGGCAGACTTAAAATAAATTCATGAATATAAGCTGCTTTTGCAACAGCGATTATATCTTCCTGGCTAGCATCTGGTCGACCATAGCGTATGTTGTAAGCGATACTGTCATTAAAAAGTACGGTGTCTTGTGGGACTATACCAATTGCATTACGCAGTGAAGTTTGACTCACTTGCCGAATATCTTGCTCATCGATTTTTATTGCGCCTGTATTGACATCATAGAAGCGAAACAAGAGTCTAGCCAAGGTAGATTTACCTGAACCGCTATGTCCTACTACCGCAGTGGTAGTGCCTGCTGCAATCGTAAAATCTATATCGAATAAGATTTGTCGATTTTTTTCATAACTAAAGTCAACATGAGAAAAACTCACTTGTGCATTTTTTGTGATCAAGACTTTTGCTTCGTTAGAGTCAGCCACTTCACGATGTTGATCTAATAAGGTAAACATTTTTTCCATGTCCGCGAGGCTTTGTTTAATCTCGCGATACAAGACACCAAGAAAATTCAAAGGGATATATAGCTGTATCATGAAGGCATTGACTAACACTAAATCACCGAGTGTTAATTGTCCCGCAATTACACCAACTGTGGCGCGCCAGAGTATCAATGTGACTGCTGTAGCAATGATAAGAGACTGCCCTGTATTTAATAGTGTGAGCGAGGATTGTGAATGGACTGCTGCTGTTTCATAACGACGTAATCCTTCATCATATCGTTGTGCCTCATATTCTTCATTGCCAAAATATTTTACTGTTTCATAATTCAGTAATGAATCCATCGCTTTAGTGCTGGCTTTAGAATCTAAGTCATTCATGGTGCGCCTAAAATGCGTGCGCCATTCTGTAATCATGACTGTGAAAATAATGTAAACCACTAAGGCGATGATGGTGATGCCAAAGAACCAAATGTCATATTTGAGTGCAAGATAGGTCAACACTAAACCTATCTCCACTAAAGTCGGCAAGATACTAAATAAGGTATAGGAAACCAAAGATGAAATACCGCGCGTGCCACGCTCTATATCTCTGGTGACACCACCGGTTTGCCGATTTAAATGAAAGCGCAAAGAAAGTGCATGCAAATGTCGAAACACTTTGAGTGCAATGGTACGTACCGCGCGTTGTGTGACTTTTACAAAGAAAAATTCTCTTAGCTCTGTAAAAATTGTGGTTGATAAGCGTAATAAGCCATAAGCTACTAATAGACCCATAGGCAAAATGAGTACGGAAGCAGGATTATTGGGCGTGATACTAAGACTATCGACTAATTCTTTGAGCACTAAAGGCACACCGACATTGGCAAGCTTGGCGCCTATCAGACAAGCTAAGGCAACCATCACGCGCCATTTATATGCCCAAAGATAAGGCGCCAGTGTTTTTAAGGTACCCCAGTCATTGCGGGTGGCTTGATTGGCAGGTGGCTGATGATGAGAACTAGCGTGATGTCGCATATGCCTACAATAATTCAAAACGAAAAGTGAATGAGATGGTTTATGCTTGGCGCATTCAGCGCTTAGCATGCCCTAAACAGTGATTGTAACGGTTATGGCTAATCCGGTTAGCTTAGAGCAGTGCAATGAAAATAGGAGTCAATATGAGTGACAGTGATATTAATTTAAATAGCCTGCCTGAGGGCATGCCTACCTTACGCGTGATGCCTATGCCCTCGGATGCCAACATTCATGGCGATGTGTTTGGTGGTTGGATTATGGCTCAGGTTGATATTGCAGGCGCTTTGCCTGCAGTGCGACGAGCAAACGGCAGAGTAGGAACAGTGGCGGTGAATTCTTTTGTTTTCAAACAGCCTGTGTTTGTGGGTGATTTGTTATCGTTTTATGCAAAGATTGTTAAAACCGGCAGAACCTCGATCACTGTCAATGTCGAGGTATATGCAGAGCGCAATCGCTTACAAGCCGACACAGTAAAAGTGACTGAAGCCACTCTCACTTACGTGGCAACCGATGAAGACCGACGCCCACGTGAACTACCTCCAATTACAAGCTGAATGAATAGCGCCTGTTTGTTAGTTAATTTTTAATGCAATCAATTAGGCTGGCGCTTTTTCATCACGTAATTCGCGTCGTAATATTTTTCCCACATTGGTTTTGGGTAGTTCATTTCTAAACTCGATATGTTTAGGGCGCTTATATCCTGTGAGCTGCTCATGACAGTAGTCGCTTAACTGATCCGCAGTTAAAGAGGGGTCACGTCGCACAACAAAGAGTTTGACTGCTTCACCAGTATGCTCATCTGGCACACCCACTACGGCACATTCCAACACCCCTGGGTGAGTTGCTACCACACCCTCTACTTCATTCGGATACACATTAAAGCCAGACACTAATACCATGTCTTTTTTTCTATCAACGATGGTTACATAACCGGTTGCATCCATAACGCCGATATCACCGGATTTAAAGTACCCATCTGCAGTCATGACTTTGGCAGTTTCATCGGGCTTATTCCAATAACCCATCATGACTTGTGGACCACGTATCGCAATTTCACCAACTTGTCCTAGTGGTAGAGGATCACCACTATCATCCAAGATAGCGATCTCAGTGGAGGGAATTGGCAAACCTATGGTGCCAGAGAATTCTTGTGAGTTAGCTGGATTGGCTGTGGCGACCGGCGCTGTTTCTGAGAGACCGTAACCCTCGACGATGTTTCTGCCAGTGACTTCACGCCAGCGATCATTGACTGCTTTTTGCACTGCCATGCCACCACCGTTTGATAGCTTCAAGCTAGAGAAATCTAATTTTGCGAAATCAGGATTATTCAATAGGCCGTTGTAAAGTGTATTCACAGCAGGGAACATATTGAATTTATATTTACTCAATTCTTTTACTAGCCCAGGTATGTCACGTGGATTAGGTATGAGTATGTTCATGCCTCCAGTGCGCATACCCATCAAACAACATACTGTGAGTGCAAAGATGTGATACAGCGGCAAAGCACAGACTGTGATCATAGCCTCAACTTTAGGCGGCATATCTAAACCAGGTTGCAACCAGGCTTCGTTTTGCAATAAATTTGCAATCACATTTCTATGACTGAGCATGGCACCTTTTGACAAGCCCGTTGTGCCACCAGTGTATTGCAAGAAGGCGATGTCTTCATGCCCTACTTCTATCGGACGTAATGCAAGTCCAGCACCTTTACGTAATGCCTGATTAAAACGTATGGCATGCGGCAATGAAAATTCTGGCACCATTTTTTTAATATGGCGCACAACAAAATTTACGATGCCTCCTTTTAATCCGCCTAATAATTCACCCATACTGGCAACCACAACAATTTTGATGGCTGATCTTGAGATGACTTTTTCAAGTGTATGCGCAAAGTTTTCTAAAATGATGATGGCTTCTGCACCTGAATCTTGTAATTGATATTCCAACTCACGCGGTGTGTAGAGTGGGTTTACATTCACGACGGTGTAACCAGCGCGAAGCACAGCTGCAATGGCGACGGGATATTGCAAAACATTTGGCATCATTAATGCAACTCGCGCCCCAGGCGGTAAACCTTGTGCTTGCAACCATGCGCCTAGTTTTACTGACATGGCATCGACATCATGGTAACGTAAAGTCTTACCCATGCAAGCATAGGCATCACGTGCAGCATATTTACTGAAGGATTCTTCTAGTAAATGAACTAATGAACGATAGCGTGTGAAATCGATTTCTGCTGGTACGCCTTGTGGGTAGGATTTAATCCAAAATTTTTGCATGTCTTATCCCTGATTGTTTTATTTTTTGGGCTAGGCTTTTGCTCGCACTAGGTCTCCCTCTATTTACTTAATCCTATCTGAAAATGAAGGCAATGTGGAGTTATTGCAGCGCAGCAGTTGGTTCTTGTGTGCTCTCTTGCTTAGATATAGGATGAGCTGTCGTTAATTTCGCAAGTTGGCTTCTTCTTTTCTTTTTTTCTAGCTTAGCTAATTGACGAACTGACTGATAAAAGTGTGAAAAATTCTTTTGCTCTTCCCACATGCGCTGGAAGGCTGGAACCAAGTCAAAGTAGGTAGAAATCAGTGCTAGATGGGCATTAGATAAAGGACGATTAAACCAAGCGTCATAGCTCGTATCATCATTCCACTGCTCATGCTTAAGTACACCATATGCTTCTTTTAATGATTGAAAAATTTCACTTTTCTTTAATCTTTTTACAGATTCCGAATCTGCGCTTGCATAATTTTCCTCTAGCTTTGTACGATACTCAGTTAAGAGTGAAATAAATGCGAATCGACGCTTTTGACTCTGCTGAAAATGATTGAGCTCAGTTATATTCCCAAATCGATTCAACCAGCGTGTGACACCAATTTCTTCTACTGCAGTTGCAAAGGATTCATTAAATTGTGTATCACCTGGGATGTATACAACTTGATGGGCAAGTTCATGAAAAATAAGGCGCGCTAGTTCCGCCTCTGAGTAGTGTATGAACGTCGACAATACTGGGTCGTTAAACCAGCCCAAGGTGGAATACGCTGGCACACCTGCTACTAATACATCTTTTCCTTTATGCCGCATGGTTTCAGCAAAATGCTGCGCTTGGTCTTTGTTGTAATAGCCTCGATAACTGACGCAACCTGCAACAAGAAAACACCACTGCTGTGGCTGGAGCGATAACTCGGGGGTGACTACAACATTCCAGAGCACATAAGGCCGTTTTAGATCAGCATATTTTTTATAGCTACCATTGTCAGGCAAACCTAATTCATCTACAGCAAAGCGTCGTATTTCCTGTACTAATTTTAATCGTGTTTTTAAATTATCGTCTGCGTTGGGTTGTACTAGCACTTGCTCAATCGGCTTAGCTTTTGCTAACACCTCCATTTGTCCTTGCGCCGCTTGGGAATAATAAGCAAGTTGTGCGCAACCACCACATAAAAAAAGCAAGCTACCGATACTTATGATGGTGAACAGTTTTTTCATTTAGAGATTATGCTTTTTCGACTTGAACGAGTACGTCATAAAAAGTGGCGGCTCGCCCCATATCGGTTAAACGTTGATTGGTTAATTCATTGGCGTTTTTTCCATCACCAGCATATTTTTTCCACCAGATCGATATGCCCACTACAAGTCCAGCTCGCGTCTTGTCTGTGACTCGTGCTTTCACGATCATAGATCCACGATCATTAAAGGTACGAACCATATCGCCATTCAGAATTCCTCGCGCATGTGCATCTTGTGGATGTATATCTAAATAAGGCTCGCCTTCTGTATCACGTAAGCTCATTACATTGACAAAGGTGGAGTTTAAAAAATTTCTTGCTGGCGGCGATATCATCGCAAGTGGATAAACTTGCGCGAGTTGTGGTGCGCTCTGTGCCGACTCATACGGTGGAATATATGCAGGCAAAGGATCTAAGCCATCTGCTTGCATTTTTGCGCTAAAAAATTCACATTTACCAGATGCTGTAGGAAAGCCACCTTGTGCAAATGGCGCAAGGGGCACATTTAATTTTTGCCAACCTGTTTTTTTCAAACTCGCCCAATCAAAATGTATTGCTCGTTGATTAGTCGAGTCAAACGCTTGCGCTGCTATGTCATCATCGGTTTCTGAAAAACACGGATCATTAAAGCCCATACGTGCTGCTAATAATCTAAATATTTCTGTATTTGGTTTTGATTCGCCTAGCGGTTGTATCGCTGGATTATTTGCCATCATATAGAGATGGCCGTAGGTGGCATGGATGTCGGTGTGCTCTAGCTGCGTTGTAGCTGGCAATAAGATATCAGCATAGTCAGCTGTATCAGTATGAAAGTGTTCTAACACGACAGTGAATAAATCTTCACGCGCAAATCCGCGCGTAACTTTTGGTGATTCAGGTGCTACAGCAACAGGATTTGAGTTGTAGACAATGAGTGCTTGTATGGCAGGGCCAAATTCTTTTGAGGTGGGTTTTAATAAATCATCACCTATGGTGCTCATGTTAATGAGGCGCTGTTTTTGCAAACTTGATGTTGTGCGTAAATCAGGTCTTTGCAATCGATCTAAGCGTTTAGGAAAACTATCACCACTTGATAAGAGAACACCACCTGCCGGATGACGCCACGCACCGACTAAAGCAGGTAAGCATGCAACATTACGCACTGCCATGCCTCCACCATGAGTACGCTGTATGCCGTAACTTAATCGTATTGCTACTGCTTCACCTTGCAAGGCGGTTTTTCCATACAGTTGCGCTAGCTGCTCTACTACTTCGGGTGCTATGCCACATATCTTTGCTGTATGTTCTGGCGTCCAAGTTTTTACTCTCTCAGCTAATTGATCAAAGCCTAAGGTGTAGTTTTTTATGTAGTCATGATCTAGATGATCATCACGTATCAGTACATGCATTAAGCCGAGTGCGAATGCTGTATCAGTACCAGGTAATAAAGCTATGTGCTGATGACATTTTTCTGCAGTGAGTGATCGATAAGGGTCAATCGCAATTATGGTGGCGCCTCTGCGCTTCGCATCTTGCACCTTCATCCAAAAATGTAGATTTGATGCGATAGGGTTACTGCCCCAGATAATGATTAACTTTGCATGTTCAAACTGCTCGGTGTCTGTACCTATTTTTGCGCCTATGGTGTATTGATAACCAACTGATCCTGCAGAAGCACAAATAGTTCGATCTAGATCAGAGGCGCCGATTTTATTAAAAAATCGCATAGACATGGATTCGCCTTGCACTAAGCCCATGGTGCCAGCGTAGCTATACGGCAGGATGGCAAGTGGGTCTTGCTCTGCTATGGGTTTTAGTTTGGCGGCGATGATGTCAAGCGCTTCATCCCAACTAATGCGGACAAACTTTCCTTCGCCTTTACGTCCAACACGTTTTTGCGGAAAGAGTAAGCGCTCAGCATGATAAGTACGCTCTAAATATCGCGATACCTTCGTACAAAGTGCACCAGCTGTATTTGGATGGTCAGGATCACCTTTGACTTCTATGGCCACGCCATCTTTTACTGTGACTAACATGGCACAGGTATCAGGACAATCATGTGGGCAGGTAGCACGTATGGTGGAGGTCATTTTAAGAAAGTCTATTTTGCTATTTTTGAAAGAATGATGCGATTCGCTAGCTAAGGTTAATATTACAGTCTGCTAGAAATTTTAGTGCGTACTAAACTAGCAACAGCTGGAATAACAATGATAAACAGAGACTACTATGAAACTGATCGAACCGATTCTTGAATTTCACACTGAGCTACAACAGATACGCCGCACTATTCATGCGCATCCTGAGCTCTCCTACGAAGAAGTGCAAACCTCGGAGTTAGTGGCAAAGAAATTAACGGAATGGGGTATACCCGTGATTCGCGGTCTAGGGCTGACTGGTGTGGTTGGTGTAATTAAAAATGGTACCAGTAAGCGTGCTGTGGGTTTACGCGCGGATATGGATGCTTTGCCGGTTCAAGAGTCGAATTCTTTTCCTCATCATTCGCAACATGAAGGCAAGATGCATGCATGTGGCCATGATGGGCATACAGCTATGCTGTTAGGTGCTGCACATTATTTGTCTCAAAATAAAAATTTTGATGGCACGGTGTATGTGATTTTTCAACCTGCTGAAGAAGGTGCAGGTGGCGCTAAACGTATGATGGATGAAGGATTGTTTGAACAGTGTCCTATGGAGGCGGTTTTTGGTATGCATAACTGGCCTGGCGCTGCAGCTGGTGGTATGGGCGTAAAAGTTGGCCCTATGATGGCTTCATCCAATGAGTTTGAAGTGATTGTGAAAGGTAAAGGTGCGCATGCCGCGCAGCCTCATATGGGGATTGATCCAATTATGGTGGCAGTGCAAATTGCACAAAGCTGGCAAACCATTATCTCTCGCAATAAAAGTCCGATTGACTCAGGCGTGCTCTCTATTACGCAAATTCATTCTGGTAGTGCTACGAACATCATTCCCAACTCTGCTAGCTTGATAGGCACTGTGCGTACTTTTACTTTGCCAGTGTTAGATTTAATTGAATCTCGTATGCGTGAAATTGCGGAACATACTGCTGCCGCTTTTGGTGCCACGATTGAGTTTCAGTTTAAAAGAAATTATCCGCCACTGATTAATCATGATCTAGAAACGCTATTCGCTGTGGGCGTGATGGAAGAAGTAGTTGGCAAAGAGCATGTTAATGCTCAGGTAGAGCCTACGATGGGCTCTGAAGATTTCGCTTTTATGCTGTTAGAAAAGCCAGGTTGTTATGTTTTTATTGGAAATGGCGATGGCGAGCATCGCATGCAAGGGCATGGTTTAGGCCCATGCAATTTACATAACCCTAGCTATGATTTTAATGATGATTTACTTCCTATAGGCGCGACTTATTGGGTCAGACTTGCGGAACGTTTTCTATCTTCACCACCTTTACGCTAATTTAATCACACTAAGTTTTCTTATTGTTTTTTACAGGCCTATCCGTCGTGATGACCTGATACTGCGCTTGTTTTTTACCAGCTATCTGATTTTCAGTTTGTTCTATGGGGTCAAATCGCCATGTTTTGGTGTGATAGCTAGCTACTGATGCGCGATGTGCAATGCTTATGATGATTGAATCAGGCAATTCACGAATAATTAAGCCATAGAGATCTTTTTCTGTCTCCGCATCCACTGCACTTGTTGCCTCATCTAAAAACAAAGTGTTTGGTCTGTGTAAGAGTGCTCGCACAAATGCCAATCGCTGCTGCTCTCCAGGCGAGAGTCTATGACTCCAATTATCGACTTCATCTAGTTTAGGTATTAGATGCGTCAATCTGCATAATTCTAAGTAATGAATAATTGCTAAGTCTTTATACGCTGTTGCAGCAGCAGGATAATTAATTGCTGCTCTTAATGAATCTATCGGCAAATAACTTTTTTGCGGCAGGAATAATAATTTTTTAGATACTGGTATTTCTATAGTGCCCGATCCATACGGCCAGATATCTGCCATGGCTCTAAATAAAGTGGACTTACCACAACCTGATGGCCCACTTACTAAGATACGTTCACCATCATGAATGATGGCATCAAATTTTTCAGTGAGTTTTATTCCATTAGGTAGTTCTAAACTGACTTGCTCTATAAGTATCGCGCCTACGTTGTTGTGAGTGATACTAATTCCCGCTTGCTCTTTCTGCATATCGAGTATCGCGCTGTGAAAACTAGATAGTCGATTTACGCTAGCCTTCCATTCTGCTAACTGGCCAAATGCATCGATGAACCACGATAATGCTGACTGCACTTGACCGAATGCAGAAGAAATCTGCATTAGCCCACCTAAGGTAATCGCCCCTGAAAAATAACGCGGCGCGCCTACTAAGAAGGGGAAGATAACAGCGAACTGCGCATAAAATGTGGAAGCGACATTGAGTTTTTTGGTGGTTTTCATAATAGACCACCAGTTTTTTTGAATCTCTTTGAAATGTCCTTGTAAGCTTTGCTGCTCCTCTTGCTCACCTCGATATAAAGCAATCGCTTCTGCATTTTCCCGTATACGAATTAAACCAAATCGAAAATCCGCTTCGAATTTTTGCTGATTATAATTTTGTTTAATTAGAGGCTTACCTATCCATGCAACTAAGAGTGAACCAACGCCGGCATATAACAGTGCGAACCAAACCATATAGCCCGGTATGTGCAATTCTTGTTCAGAAATGACAAATGAAATCGGTCCACTGACCGACCATAAGATGCCCACAAATGAAAGTAAGGTCACGACGCTAGACAATAAGCCTAGTGATAAGGATAAAGAACCCGATGTCAGATATTTTAGATCTTCCGCTATACGTTGATCGGGATTATCTGCAGTACCTTTTTGCTCTATGCGATAGTAAGATTGATTTTCTAACCATTCACTCATGTATTGTTTGGTCATCCATGCACGCCAACGGATTTCCAATGCTTGAGTTAAATATATTTTATAGATGGCGACGACAATAAAGATAAATGCCAGTATCGAGAACTGCCACAACTGTTCTTTGAATACTTCAAAATTTTTATTCTCTAGTGCATTATAAAAATCCCTATTCCAATCATTAAAAAGAACATTCAAATAGACCATAGCTAAAGCAAGAGAAACCACACTTGCCAATAGCAATCTTGCTATCCATTTGTCGGTAGATTTCCAATAGGGTGCAATCAAGCTCCAGCTAGCATGCCAGTTTAACGGCTCTGATTTTTTTGTGACTGACATGTTTTTTAAGAGATATTTTTAAGTGCTGTTTTTTTATTTATGACGGCAGTTTGTTTTCACTGCTTCCAAGTCTTGTTCCTTGATTCATCTTTTCAACTGCCAATAAAATTGCAGATTGATCTGCTAATGGTGATGACTCAATGAGACTTTGATAGTTTTTTGTAATCAGCTGCGCTAATGGTAGCGATACATTTGATTCTTCTGCTGCTGCTAAAATATTTTCCATATCCTTATACTGACTTTTTACCTGACCACCTGGCATGAAATTTCTATCCAACATTCGCTGTCCATGCACTTCTAAGATGCGACTTTCAGCAAAACCTCCACGTAATGCATCACGTACTGCACTTGGATTAGCTCCTCCTGCCTGAGCCAGTAGTAATGCCTCTGCTACGATGTTTAATGTTCCACCTACAATTAACTGATTACATAGCTTAGCCAACTGACCACAACCTACTGGGCCAACATGTGTTGCTCGACCCATCGCATTTAGGACTGGCTTTGCACGATCGAAATTAGTTTGATCGCCTCCCACCATGATTGCTAAGCTTGCAGCTTCTGCTCCAATCACCCCACCTGATACAGGTGCGTCCATAAAATGGATATCATGTATTTGTAGTTTCTTACTAAGTTCGACCGCCTCAGATTGCTTGGTTGAACTCATGTCTATGACAAGGCTGCCTTTTTTCAATGTTGGAAGCGCTGCTGATATGACTGCTTCCACTTGAGGACCTGCCTCTAACATTGTAATGATAATGTCTGCGCTGCCTATTTCTTCTAGGGTCGTTGCGACGTTTGCACCAAATTCTTGTAATGCTTCTGCTTTTGCTTTTGTACGATTCCAAGCATGAACCGAGTATCTCTGTTTTAATAAGTTGTGTGCCATGGGCAAGCCCATTAAACCTATACCTAAAAATGCAATTTCTGGTTTTTCTTTATTATTCATTTCTTCTTCCTTACTCTTTTCTCGTACGATATTCTTTGATGGCTAATCTTTTATTTTATCTTTAATAATTCTTTCTTTATTACGAAGCTATGAATACTAATTGTTTATTACGTTTACTTTTTTGTCTTTGTGGATTCGGCTTTTTAATTACTCTAACTAGCTGCGCTACTTATTCACCATCTGCAGAGATGACATGCCTTTCTTCAGATTTGGTCATGCAACGGTTGGGAACACCTTCAATAAAATTTAATGACGATAATGGATTTCGCTTAGTTTATATTCGCGGTCCTTTTGGTAAACATACCTATTTTTTATATTTTTCACCTGACGACAAGCTGCTTCGTTCAGAACAGGTGCTTAAAGAATCGTTTTTCTCACTGATC
>Ga0209442_1000715_pt1 | contig 19258 bp, 20 predicted proteins | sample LauGreSBDMM110DD_2_FD_187565 | JGI IMG/M metagenome (GOLD analysis project Ga0209442, IMG submission 187565) | Freshwater lake microbial communities from Lake Michigan, USA - Sp13.BD.MM110.DD (SPAdes) (version 2) | ecosystem: Environmental > Aquatic > Freshwater > Lake | place: Lake Michigan...
AGACCACTTCCAAACATTATGGTATTCCCCCAATTCAGTAGACATTCAATAATGTCAAAACTTGAAGTTGAACCGTGCCGAATGCACGCGGTTTTAGTTGATGATGCCCCGCCGTTTTGGTTGGCGCTTTGGGGGGTGTTGGCTGTGCATGATGGGTACAGTTCTTAAAAAACTCTTGTCAGTACGTTGTCCGGACGTTATGATGGAACAACTATCCAAAAAGAGGGGTCGACATGACCGCAGTCATCCATTCCAAATCTGAGCGCATCGATGTGCGCGCCACCATGCCTGTGAAGCAATTGCTTCAGGAAGCGGCACGGGTGGCGCACAAAAATGTGAGCGAGTTTCTGCTCGACGCGGGCATCATCGCGGCCAATCAGACCTTGGCTGACCGCACCCGTTTTGAGCTGAGCGACGAGCAGTGGCTGGCCTTTCAGGCTGCACTTGATCAGCCCGTGAGCGCCAAGCCCAAGCTCAAAAAGCTTTTGTCTGAGCCAGGGATGCTTGGTTGAGTTCGAAGGCTTACGAGCCAGTACGTAAACTGGCCGCATCAGACGCCGTTGAGTTCTTTGATTGTGGCCAGAGCGCACTGAACCAGTTTTTGCAGCGCTTTGCACTCGTCAACCAAAAATCCAACAGTGCGCAAACCTACGTAAGCTGCCATTTGGGCTCGGTCGTTGGTTTCTACAGTTTGGCCGTGGGTAGCGTTGAGCCATCCAATGCGGCACCGCGTGTGACCAAAGGCATTCCACAACACCCCGTGCCGGTGATGATTTTGGCCAGGCTTGCCGTGGACCTTCAGCACCAAGGCGCTGGCCTTGGCAAAGCACTGCTCAAAGATGCGCTGCTGCGCACAGCACAGGCGGCGGACATTGCCGGGATTCGTGCTCTGTTGGTGCATGCCAAAGACGAGCCTGCCAGGCTGTGGTACCTCAATTGGGAGTTTGAACCCAGCCCATCCGATCCGTTTCACCTGTTCCTTTTGATGAAGGACATCAAGGCCATGGCGGGCAATGCCTGAGTACTTGGCAGCGGTTGGACAATCAATTCGAGCCTGAAGTTGAAGTTGTTGATGCAGGAACAGTTGAAGTAGGTGAGCTGGTGGCTGGGCTAGGCGAAGTAATGGTGGCGGCAACAGGCGGTGAAATGGTGGTGCTCGTCGAGGTTGGTGCCGATTTGCCAGCGACACTTCGATCCTTGATGATTTCTACGATTTTGTCCATGGTCTGCAGGTAGACCTTGACAGTCTCTTCTGGACTTAACTGCATATTGATGGTCATTTCGCACACTCTGTATAAAAAGTCTCGTGCAATCAAAACAGAGGGAGTTCGACCACCCAAATTGGTTGCGGAATAACCCTCTGAATCTGTGATTGCAGCACCGTTTGACGTGGAGCCGGGTAACACGCTGGGCAAGGAGATAGTTTCAGACTTGGTGACCCCGGCGAGCACATCAGGAGCTGGTGTTTTGCAAACCTGATCCTTGAATTTAGGGTCCGAAATCACGAAGCCAACGCCGGTGGAGTGGTCTAAGACCACATCAAGCCCTGGCCGATCGATCAACCTTGATTTCGCAGCACTCGATTCCAACATGGCGCACGAGCTGCATAACAAAGACAGCACCAAGGCGGTCAGGGTAGATGGGTACTTCATTTGGAACTCCAATAAATCAGGTAACGCAATTTCAGATTAAAACTGTCCCTTGTAAACCACTTCGGTGTATCCAGCACTGAAAGAGCCATTAGCCGCATCTTGTGGTTCAAATGGGATAGTGATGCCAGCGGAAATGCCGGGGCCAGCACACAAAGAGGTAAAAGGCGCAGTCACCTGCTGTGTCGCAGCTGACTTCAAGGTTTCGGGGTTGATGTTGTGGGGATGACCCGTTAAAAGTGAAATCATTGGCGTTGGCAAGGCCCAGCTGAGACCGGTGTTAAAGCCCATGGCGCTGCCGCTGAATGTGTAAGTCAAGCCATTGGCTGCTTGTGAACTGCCTGGGCCCCATGACAAACCCAGATCAAGGCCACCTGCAGGCCCTGCATCCGCAGTGCCAAGTGTTGCAGAGACGCCGCCACTGATGGTGATGGCCATATTGAATTTGCCGTTCTTCTGTGGGAAGGTGTCCACATTAAAGCCAACTGCGACGCCACCACCTAGGCCGTCATAACTGCCTGAAGGGCCAATGTAAATACCCCAGTTTGACTGAAAAGCATTACCTACCAATGAGACCCCATTTGCGCTGATCATGCCAATTGAAGTGCCGATGCTCTTTAAGTCAGAGGCGGTTTGCGCATCGATAGGATTTTTTCGCATCAAGGCGCGAAGTAATCTGTTTAATGCTTGCTTCTCATCGCCCGTCAACTTGGTCAGCTTGGTGCCGTAAGGCGCAATTTTTCCAAAGTTCTTTAGCACACTGTCTGCAGTGCACTGCTTCTTCATGAAGGAGAGCAAGCTGTCGGTATCCTTGAGCATTGTTTTCAAGGTGTTTTGAGTGGCCACATAAGATTTTTGAGCTTGCTCTAAATCACGCGCATACGCTTTGGACGCTGCAGCTTTCAAAGATTTGTATTCGTTGTTGGAGATCTCTGCACTTTCTTGTTCCATGCGGATGGCGTAGCTGGCAAAGCCCATGGCTTTGGAGGACGTCTCAGCTGCTGCAGCATTGGCAAAACCATTGGCCTTGGCTTCTGTCTCAAGGGCTGCAGCGGAAGCTTGATCAGCAGCACGCTGTATATCTCGTCCTGCATTCTTTGCTTCGTCCGCAGCTTTGTCAGCTGCTTCCTTGACCTTGCACTTAATATCAAATTTGGAGCAGGCATAAACTTCAACAGACCCTGCAAGCAAGATACCAAGAAACGCCATATGGATCAGAGTTCTTGTTGGGTATTTATTCATTTTGACAACTCCTTATTTATACAATGATAGTAATGGATTTATTTTTATAAAAACAGGACATTTTTGATTGATCCATTAGTACTAGGTAGTGCTTTGGTCAAAGCCTCAAATAATTAAGCTTGAGTTATTAGGGTTGGGATTTAGCCAAACTCCAAAACTTATGTGGCTTTGTCTGAAAGACCACCATTCAGCCTCCTGAGCAATAGTGATTTGATAAAACGAAAAAAGTAAAAGAACTAGCAGCTTTATTTTCATGAAAATTCCCGAACGGCAACTTGTGCTTGATTGACTTTAGTCATTATTTGCTGAACAAGCGAATTTACTCAAATGGTAAGTTGGCGATTACTTATTTTATTTATTTGCTTACGTATAGATTACAGTCAACAGCCTGTTGAAATAGCACCCACCAAGACTCATATCTCTATCTTCTCAAAGCCCAATCACCGTTTAAGTAGGTGAATCCAATTCGAACCCAACTTTGGTTGTGTAAAGCCAGCCCATTCAAAGTTATTGCGTTCGAGTCGGTGGGGTTTGAAATGCCGACACTCAAGGCGTTGTATAGAACATAGGGCTAAAACTGCAACAAACTGCAATACTGGTATTCGATGTCCGCTTAATCAGCGAAACCTCCCAACTAAAATATTTGCTAAATAGTTTGGATGGAGGTGGCGAGGGCTAAGATCACAAAAGACTCCCGCTGGTGGCTTTCGCCTACAGGAGGTAAGCCTTGAATGCTAAACATCCTAAACCACCTAACCATCAGTTAATCAAAGTTGCACTTCGTGCTTGAATCCGCCAATTTAAAAAATGCTAACAATTACTCCTATACTTCAAAAAAACAACTTGGATGAAAAATAATGAAGAAATCATTTCTTATACCGATCGTTATTGTACTGACTGTTGCCTGTAGCAGGTCGCCCGGCCCGGGTGATACATATCTCGAAATGCAAAATAAAATTTGCGAGAAACTGTCGTTAACGCCAATGATGGACTATGCTGCTCCCGAATCGATGGCGCTCATTGGATTTATTGCTAATCTTGCCGAGGACGAGAAAAAAGGTACAGAAATTAAAGAAAAAATTGCAGAAAATTGTAAAACTGGCGTAAAAATAATTGAAGAGAAGATCGACGGTGACATTGCTACTCTTACAGTATCAAATGATAAAGACACACAAACAATGCGTAAGGTCGACGGCAAATGGAAACTGGTATTGATAAAAGAAAATAAAAAATCCAAGGGTGACGGACAAACAAAAGACATAGTTAAAGATTCTGAAAGCAAGGCTGAGGTAAAACCGATTGAGGTGGAACCGATTGAGGTAGAACCGATTGAGGTAGCAGTTTGTAGAGAAAAAAAGATGGTAGTTGCACGAAAGGAATTTAATATTCAATCGCCTGAAGATGAAGCGCTGATTCCAGAATCACTTCTAAAAGAAATTGAAAAGTCTTGTGGCGGAAAAATGTGAAATGCGACGCATCGGTCTTAGCCTGTTTTTTGTGTTAATCTTTTTTGGCATGTCTACCCTTTTGGGTGGTAAACATATATCTGAAAATGAAAAATTCTTTTTAATCGAGGCCGATGCTCACATTGAAACAGGCGATATTATTTTTCGTACTGGAACAGGTTTTTGGTCACCTTATTTCGCCCAACTTGACGAAAGAAACGGATATAGCCACGCAGGGATGCTGCTTAAATCTGGCAGAGGATCATGGTTTGTGGTTCATGCCGAGGCCAACGATGATGGAACCGATGGAGTCGTTAAAAAAACGCCCTTTAATGAATTTATTGCTAGCTCAAAAAAATTCGAAATAAAAAAAAATAATATGAGTGCCACGAAGAAAAATATTTTTATTGATTCCATTCTTAAACATCTTTCACAGAAGACGCCTTTTGATAATTTATTTGATATTCATGACGCGGGCTCGAAGGTCTATTGCACCGAATTGATTTGGCTCGCTGCTAAAGTTGCCGGAATTTATGATTTCGGGTTCGCAGTTAAAATTAACGGATTGGAATTTATTACCGTTGATTCGATTTATCATTCATCCTTTTTAAGCGATGTAAGTCTGTAGAAGTCATTTTATAGATTGCGATTCTTTTGTAAATTTCAGTTAATAACTAAATTTTACAATTTACGCTAAAGCTGTTTTGGAAAATAAATCTGCTTTGTCAACGACTTTGCCGCTGCACACAAAGATAGGGCAGCAGGCGCTGGAGATTGATTTTTTAGAACGCGCGCACTTCAAGCCGGGGTTGCTGAGCGCAGGCAAATGATTGAACGTAGCCACCCACGCCCCTTTCGGGGCGTTTGAGTCACTAGCAATCACTTAAGGTTTTCCTCTCTGCCTTTTCGTACACACTGCAAAGTCTGATGCCAAAACTGAGGGCCTGATCCGCCGTATTCCATAGGCAAGTTCATCATGCCCATGTGGGCTGACTCAAGTTCTTTGAAACTGTAAAAGCTCATCAGGCCACGGCTGTCCATTTCAAAATACGCCCAGCAATTTGCGCCTATTTCGCTCAAAGTGGGTTTTTGTGCGTGGGCGCATTCATGGAAGTACACAAAGTCCCATTGGGCGGGTGTGCCCTTGGCGGTTTTTTGGTAGGCCTGTGCGTCAATGATGATGGTGGGCCAATCGTTGGTATCCAGGCGCATCACCGCCACCGCCCTGCCTAATTCAGGATTGCGATCGGTGGGTGTGGCGTAGGTGTTCCATATCTCTGTGGCGAAACCTGATGTGCCATTGCGGGTCACCGGGCATTGAACCTCTTCGCCATTGGACAGGGTGAAAGCATTGCTCAGTGAGTGCGCAAACAGCAGCAAGTTGATCAGGCTTAATCTCAAGGGCACAAAGTAAAGTGAATTCATCGCATCTGTCCTTTTTTAAGGAAAAAAAAGGCTGCCTAGGCAGCCTTGAAAGATTTGGAAGCAAGCAGTTCGCGCCGATACTCGCCCCCTCATCTGGGGATGGTTTGAGTTACTTTTCGAGCTTGAAGACCATCACTGTGCCGCCTTGGGGAACTGCAGTTTTGGTGTTGTTGAGGGCGTTGATGCCAGATTGCATACGTTCTGCATCGATACCCCAACCGGCTTGCACCGCAATGTACTGCTCGCCGTTGACTTCAAAAGAAGAGGGCACGGCGGTCACGCCAGAAGGCATGCTGTATTGCCACAGCACCTCGCCGTTTGTGGCGTTAAACGCACGGAAGATACGGTCATTCGTTCCACCTGTGAACAACAGGTTGCCACCTGTGGTCAACAAAGGTGCCCAAATGGCGCGGTCGTATTTGTGCGACCAAGCCATTTTTCCGGTGTTCAAATCCCAAGCTTGAAGTTCGCCAATGCTGTCGGGTTTTTTGTCGTCTTGGTAGCGCAAGCTGCCCAATACACCCTCAATGGGGTAGCCAATGTAGAGGTCACCCTTTTTGTAGGTCACTGGGTCGGCTGCTGGCAACTCTGAGCAAAGATTGTTGTTGGCAGGGATGTAGAACAGCTTGGTCTTGGGGCTCCAAGCTTCTGGGGGCCAATCTTTGCCACCCCATAGCGATGGGCAGAAGGTCACGGCTTTGCCCATCCCAGGCGTTTTACTCTTGTCATAGGTGGGACGGCCCGTCTTTTTGTCGATGCTTTTGAACACATCGTTGTAGACGTAAGGGATACCGTTGACATAATCGATTTTGCCGCTGGCTTGACGGTCCAGCATCCACAGGTAGCCATTGCGGCCAGCATGGACAGCACCTTTGACTTTGCGGCCGTTGATTTCTGTGTCAATCAGCACAGGCGCACTGACTTCATCCCAGTCCCATGCGTCGTTTTGGTGGTACTGATGGTGACCCTTGATTTTACCGGTGTCTAAATCCAGGGCAACGACTGAGGTGCTGTAGAGGTTGTCGCCAGGACGACCTTCGGTTGGCCAAGGTGCTGGGTTGCCCGTGCCCCAATAAGCAATATTGGTAGAGGGGTCGTAAGTGCCGGTGATCCAGACGCTGGCACCGCCATTTTTGTGGGTGTCGCCGGGCCAAGTGTCGCCGCCGGGTTCGCCCGGAGCGGCTGTCATGAACGTGCGCCAGGCTTCCTTGCCGGAAGCGGCATCAAATGCAGCCACAAAACCGCGCACACCGGTCTCGCCGCCGGATGAGCCAACCAGGATTTTGCCCTTGGCAGCCAGCGGAGCCAAAGTGATGTAGGACAGGGCTTTGACATCACCCACCGTGGAGTCCCATACGACCTTGCCAGTTTTGGCGTCCAGCGCAATCAGGTGTGAGTCAACGGTGGCCACGTAAACTTTGTCGCCATAAAGTGCAACACCACGGTTGGTGTTGTGCAGCATGAGCAAGTCGGCGGGTATTTCTTTCTTGTAACGCCAGAGTTCTTCACCTGTGATGGCGTTCAAAGCAATCACCTGACCATTGGGCGTGGTGACATACATGTAACCATTGTTCACAATAGGGGGCGATTGGTGGCCCTCAGTGACGCCAGTGGAGAAGGACCATGCCAGATCAAGCTTCTTCACGTTGCCGGCGTTAATTTTCTCCAGCGGACTGTAGCCCCAGCCTTCGTAGTTGCCGCGGTACATCAACCAGTTCTTAGCTTCTGGGTTGATCAACCGGGCATCGGTCACGGGTTCGTAGGGCCCAAGCTTGGTATCGGCGTAAGCCAAGATTGCACAAGCGCCCATCACTGAGATGAACAGTTTCTTTGTCAAGTGACTCATTATTTTCCTCCTGAAAGTGAGTCTTCGAAATAACCAGGGTTAGGAACTCTGGTTGGCGGGTGAACTGGGTGTTATGGCGAGAAATTCGCCTTCGAGCTTTAAGCTAAAACCAGGCAAGGGCCGTGAGGCGGGGCCATCAACGACTTTTGCGCCATCCAACAGGTCGAACTTAGAGGCATGGCAAAAACACACCAACACCTTTTCTTTGGCAATCCAAGTTTTGACATCACAAGCCTGATGGGTACACAGTGCGGAATAAGCCAAAACGCCACCGGCTGAGCGGCCTCTTGTGGTGGCTTCCATTTGGTCTTCGGGTAAACGAATCACCACCAATTTGTTGGCGCGTGTTTCGTTTTTAGGTGCCCCTGCTTTGACATCGAAAGGGAACACCAGCAAAGGCTTACCAAGTGCTAAGTCTGAAGGGCGCAATGGTTTGAAGTCTGACTCTGCATTAGCGTCAACCAACAGCATGGAGTTTTTTGAATCCTCTTGGGCGTTTGAGGCAAGAAATGGAAAGGAACTTAACAAACCAACTGCAGCAGCGCTGCCCAAAAGTTGACGGCGTTCGGTATCGGTGCAACCGTGGTTGCTGGCGCAAGCTGAGCAGGGTGAAAGGGTTCTGTTGTGGTGGGTCATAAAGAGGGAAGAATTACTTTGGGACAGCAGATGTTGTGAATATAGTATTCTGAATTCAGAATACACATAGGATTTTCCCTAGGATTCTAATTAGAAATAACCTTGCTTTTAATACTGATTAATATAAAAAAATAACAAATTAATATTAATAAACTCAAAAAACCTTCACTGATTCGGTCGTTGTCCTGGTGATCGTGGTTTTTGTTTTACTTATTTTCCACTTTCAGCGAGTTGTCCGAGTGGGTCGCGAATTTCAGCCAAACTTATAAATTCTTTCAAATAGACGGACTTCCTTTGACCCAATTGGTTTTGTGTAAGGGGCTTCTCGGCTACTCCAAGCGCTGAAAAATGATGTGGCCGCAGGCAAGGCCAGCAGAGCAGCACTTGCTGCGGATCCAGTGGTTCATCGATTACAAGCCAAATACGCACAGCAGGCGACTCGCCGAACTCGCTGGTGCAATTGCTAATTCCGCCTTTGGCAGCACTCGATGTTGAGGAGATTGGGGATTACATGGCGCAAGACAATCCGGTTCGAGCAGGAACTTTCGTGCGTAACTCCAGCAGAACTTTATTTCTTGAGTTTCACTGCAAAAGACAACCAACCCACCATCAGACCTATGGCAATGCAAACAAGGGTCTTTCCTGTGTCGGACAAGACACCGCCGGCGGGCAAAATTAAATGAACGGCGAAAGCGATGCTGACAACCATGCCAATGAAACCGGCGTATTTTGAAATTGCATCGTTGAAGTCGTGAGGTGTGGGAAAAAACATGGCTGATCCTTTCAAAAAAATCAGTATAGAAAAAAATCATTCTTCGGTAAATGGTGGATAGACAGAAGAAAACTTGAAGTGTCAGCACTTGCCATTACAACCCAGGTATTACAAAAGCCGGAATTGGCCTGCTCAGGCTGTTATATTGCTTTCAAAAGCAATGGAAGATTGACAATGAAAAAATATTTGCTTGCTTCGTGCCTGCTGGTCACAAGCTTGGGCGTACACGCGCAGTGGATGTATTTCGGGACCGACGGTGACCGCGCTGACTACATCAACAAAAGTTTTGAGATCATTGAAGAAAGCGTGAAATTCTGGGTGATACAGGATTTCAAAAGCGCGCAGACATTGGAAAACAACCCCTTGCCTTTTTTGTCGCAAAAAAACCAGTACGACATTAACTGCGCCGAAAACCGGTTCAAGATCCTGGCCCTGAATTACTACGATAAACACATGGCCGGTGGCAACAAAGTTTTCAGCGTCACCGAGGCGGGCGGCAGCCTGGAAATAGAGCCAGATACTTTCGGTGAAGCCTTAAGAGATTTTGTTTGCAAGTAACACGCTGACTGTCATGCGCTGCGGCTCAACCCGCATTTAATCAATGTCAATGCAAGATTTCATCCTTGTACCTGTCTGTCATGAACAGCACGCCCACAGTGCCCGCCACCGCGCCAAACATCACATAAAAAGCCGGCGCCAGCGGTGTGCCTGTTTCGCGTATCAGCCAGGTCACGATGAGTTGGGCAAAGCCGCCGAACAGCATGACTGCAAAGTTATAGGCCAGCGCTAGTCCGGTAGAGCGCATGCGCACTGGAAATTGCTCTGCCAGCGCGGTGGATACCGGGCCGAAGGAAATAGCCACGGCGGTGCACAAAATGATTTGCATGATGGTCAGGCGTGCGAGCGTTGGTTCAGCTTGTAACCAGGACAGCAGGGGGTACGGCAACACAAAATAGCAGGCCAGGGCGAACAGCAGCACCGGTTTGCGACCGATGCGGTCGCTCAATGCGCCGAAAAAAGGAATAGCGGCGGTCAGGCAAATCAGCCCGGCCACTTGCGCCATGAACGCGTCGCCCAGCGGTATTTTGAGTTGCGTCTTGGCGTAGGTAGGCATGTAAATCAGCACCACGTAATACATGATGGTGCCGGCCACCACCAGTCCGAAACAAGCCAGCACAGAACGCGAGTGTTCACGGCACAGGGTCAGCAGACTGACGCTTTCATGCAGTTGCTCTTTGGCCGTGGTGAATGCTTCAGTTTCTTCAAGATGCCGGCGCATGTACAAACCCACCGGCCCTATCAACAGACCAAATATAAAAGGCAGACGCCAGCCCCAACTGTCGATTTGTTCAGGAGTCAGGCCTTGTGTGATCAGCATGCCCATGGCCGCACCTGCCAACGCTGCCAGACTTTGCCCGACCATTTGCAATGAACCGAAAAAACCGCGCCGTCCCGGTGGTGCGCATTCCACCAGGAAAGAAGTGGCGCTGGCAAATTCACCGCCTGTGGCCATGCCTTGCAGCAACCGCGCCAGCAAAATGATGACAGGCGCGGCAACACCTATGGCTGCATACGTGGGCGCAAATGCAATCATGGCAATTGAAATCGTCATCAGCAAAATGATTAATTGCAAAGCCGCTTTGCGCCCGTGCTTATCAGCGTACATGCCAATCAGCACACCGCCGACCGGGCGCATGAAAAAGCCGACACCGAATGTGACCATGGTCATCAACAGCGAAGCGTATTCGTTGTCCGCAGGAAAAAACAAGCGCGAGATGATGACGGTGAGAAACCCGTAAATCACAAAGTCATACCACTCAAGGGCGTTGCCAATCACAGCGGCAACGATTTGGCGTGTCGCAACAGGTCGGGTTTGCATCATCAATCCTTTTGGCAATGAACCAGCTTAAACAGTATTCAGACATGCATGCTAACCGAGGGCTTACAATTTCAATGATTCAAAAGTATTCAATCGAAAGTTATTTACACCGCCTCGGCGTAAGTATGCGCTGATGCTTATTGACCTATCATGGGCATTGGATTTTTTCGAGGTAGTCGGCGGTATTTAGAAGCCCGCTTTGACTGCCAAGTTGTCCCGCATTCACGCATTGCAAAGCATACGAAGGAATGTCTATGGTGACTGGTATCGGCAAGCTTCAAGGGGTATGGGCAGATTTGCTCATGCCTTTGAACGAAGATTTATCCATTAACCACGCCAAACTTTATACGCATGTCCAAACTCTGGCTGCAAAAGGTGTGCATGGCCTGGTGTTGTTCGGGCGTTGCGGCGAAGGCTCGGCGTTCAGTCCGGTTGAGCGCATGGAGTTGGTTAAATTTTTGATAGAGCAGGGCGTGGCCGCAACCGATATGTTGTTGAATGCAAGTACAGCCAACATGCCGGACACCGTTCACTTAATTCGCAAAACTCATTCACTTGGCGTGCAGGCCTTCATGTTGATGCCACCAACAGCCGATCAGGATGCGACTGATCAAGGGCTGGTGGATTTCTTCAGTTATATCGTGCGCAATCTCAGCGGTTTGAATCTGCGCTTGTACCTGAGCTCGCAGGCTAGCTCCGGTCCCGGCGAACTGAATGCCAGAGCTATCAATGAATTGCTCGGCAGGCATCCTCAAGCTTTCCAGGGATTGATAGACCAAAGCACGAATGCCAGCCACACCCTGGATTGGATACGTTCTTTTGCTGCCTTGTTGCCGGTGTACACCACCAACGACATGAACGCACAAGTGGTGGCTGGCATGGGCATACACACCGGTATTTCCAGTTACGCCAATCTGATCACCAAGCTCATGGTGAGGATAGTGACTGCATCAGATGCAGACAAAAAAATATCAGTCACCGGCAACAAAATTGGCAATGATGATTTGCGTTTGACTGAGTTTGATCAGCTGCTGGCGCATTTGCCGCAAGTCCCCGCCTTGAAATATTTGCTCTGCAGCATGTACCACGATACCGACTGGTTACGCGTGCGCCCGCCCTTGTCTGCGTTGAATACCGATTCGCAGGAAAAAATGGCCAAAGCATTCAAAAAATTCAACTTGAATCCCAATGTGTATTAATTTCTGGAAAGGCTGAACAAGGTGCAAAACAAAGCAAGCTGGTATTTGATAGAGCAAAATGGTTTGTACCATGCGCTGACAAAAGAAGACGCCGAAAAACTCGACCCTGACTCGTATGCGATTCATCAGGTATTTGACTCGCACCGGGATGCCTTGTCTGAAATGAGCCGCTTGATTAAACTTGAAATTGCAGAAGTCAAATTGCATGTGAATAAGCTGGCTGACGAATCCTGATCCGCGGAGATAGCGCATGGCCTTTGTCTACGTCTCTAACGCAGTCAGCGGCGACATCATCATGCTGCATATGGCCGGTAATGGCGAGTTAAGTTTGCAGTCGCCTTGTCAACTCGCAGGCAGTCTGGCACCTATGGCAATCAGTCCTGGTAAAAAAATGCTGTATGTCGCTCAGCGCGGCGACCTTAACGCCATCGTCAGCTTGGCTATTCATTCTTTGACTGGTGAGCTCACACAGCTGGCTGTCACGCCCTTGAGTGCCAAAATGAGTTACCTCGCGCGCGACCACAGCGGCGCTTATTTGCTGGCTGCTTCCTACCATTCGCATCACATCAGCGTGCTTAGCCTGGGCGTTGACGGTCTGCCTTTCGGCAAAGAACACCTATACGAAACACCGAAGCATCCGCACTCGGTGCTGATGTCACCGGATAACAGCCACGCGCTGATAGCGTGTCTGGGCGCAGATGTGATACTGGTGTATGGCTTTGATGCCGCAACCGGTTTGCTTACACCGCGCCCCTCCTCGCCATGGACTGCGCGTGCCGGGTCCGGACCCAGGCATATGCGCTTTTCGACTTGCGGGCGTTTTGTGTATCTGTTGAACGAACTCGACGCAACGCTGGATGTGCTGGTATGGCACGCTGAGACCGCGCAGTTGCAGCATTTGCAAACTATGTCCACCTTGCCGCCGGGCTTTGATGCCAAGCCATGGGCAGCTGATATACACCTCACGCCGGATGGCCGTTGTCTGATCAGCAGCGAACGCAGTTCCAGCAGCTTAGCGGTTTTTCATGTGGACACAGACACAGGTTTACTGACCCTCGCAGGACACACATCAACCGAAGCGCAGCCGCGTGGTTTTGCTATCCATGACAACGGACAGCATGTGCTGGTCGCCGGTCAGCAATCCCACCATGTGAGTTGCTACCGTCTGGACACAAGCAGCGGCACACTGGTCTTTCAGCAACGCGTGCAGACCGGCAAAGAGCCGAACTGGATAGAAATCGTTGTCTGACAGCAAGAATTCATGTGTGCGTCTTAAGATGCAGGCGCACATAGTTTTTCATTATTCAAACAAGCAGAGGTGTATATGCAAATAGGAATGATTGGCCTTGGCCGCATGGGTGGAAATATTGTGCGTCGCTTGATGCGCCATGGACACCAGTGTGTGGTGTATGACGTGAACCCTGCCAGCGTCAAGCAACTTGCGGACGAAGGTGCCATACCGGCGAATGACTTAAAGCAGTTTGTTGCTTCGCTTGAATTGCCGCGCACGGTCTGGTTGATGCTGCCGTCCGGCGCCATCACTGAAGCTGCGGTAGACCAAATGCATGAATTGCTGCAAAGTGGCGATATTCTGATAGACGGCGGCAACAGTAATTTTCAAGACGATGTGCGCCGTGCTCAAGCACTGCAGAAAAAAGGCATACGCTATATCGATGTCGGCACCAGCGGCGGTGTCTGGGGACTGGAGCGCGGCTATTGCATGATGATTGGCGGCGACAAACAAGCGGTCACTGAACTCGACCCGATTTTCAAATCGCTGGCCCCCGGCATAGGCAGCATAGACAAAACACCCGGGCGTGAAAACCGCCAGTCCACCGCCGAGGAAGGCTATTTGTACACCGGCCCTGCGGGCTCGGGGCATTTTGTGAAGATGGTGCACAACGGTATTGAATACGGTTTGATGCAAGCCTACGCCGAAGGTCTGGATATTTTGAAAGGCGTGAACCAGGCAGTCATTCCTGCGGAGCGTCGCTACGACCTGAACCTGGCCGACATCACCGAACTGTGGCGGCGCGGCAGTGTGGTCTCGTCATGGCTGCTGGATTTGAGCGCCATTGCACTCGCAGAAGACCCGCAGCTGTCTTCGTATTCCGGGTATGTGGAGGATTCCGGTGAAGGCCGTTGGACCATACAAGCAGCCATCGAAGAGGCGGTGCCTGCAGATGTATTGACGGCTGCCTTGTACACGCGCTTTCGCTCGCGCCAGGAACACACGTTTGCAGAAAAAGTGCTCTCAGCCATGCGCAAACAGTTCGGCGGTCACCAAGAACCTAAAAAACCTTAAAGGACAAGAACGTGGCACAAGACATAGAACATGTGAAAACGCCGCATGGCGAACGCGCGCCTGCCTGCACGCTGGTGATATTTGGTGCGGCAGGTGACCTGACCAAACGCTTGCTGATGCCTGCGCTCTACAACCTGGCGCGCACCGGTTTGCTGCCTGATAACTTTGCGCTCATCGGTGTGGACCGCGCCGACATGAGTGACGATTCCTTTCGTGCCCATGTGGCGCAGGCTGTCACTGCGTTTGCCGCCGACAAGCACTATGCGCAAACCTTGCAGACCGAGCATCTGAACAAATTGCTGGGCAGCTTGTCTTATTTATCTGCCGATTTCAGTGACCCGCAGGCTTATGTGCAACTGACATCCCGCTTGCAACAAGCGGATAAAGAAAGGCACACCGGGGCCAACGTCATGTTTTACCTGGCTGTGGGCTCGCGGTTTTTTGCAGGCATCGTTGATCAACTGGGAGCCGCCGGGTTGTTACAGGAAACCGAGCAGGCCTGGCGTCGCGTGGTGGTGGAAAAACCGTTCGGCCACGACCTGGCATCTGCGCGCGAATTGAACAAACAACTGCGAAACAATTTGCAGGAAACCCAGATCTACCGCATGGACCATTTCCTTGGCAAGGAGACGGTGCAAAACATCATGTTGATGCGTTTTGCCAATGGCATTTTCGAGCCCTTGTGGAACCGTGACCATATCGATCATGTGCAGATCACGGTCGCTGAAACCGTCGGTGTTGAGCAGCGCGCAGCCTTTTACGAAACCACCGGCGCCATGCGCGACATGGTGCCTAACCACGTGTTTCAACTTTTGGCATTGACGGCGATGGAGTCACCTGCTTCGTTTGATGCAGACGCGGTACGCAATGAAAAAACCAAGGTATTGGATTCGGTGCATGTGCTGGATCCGCTCAGAGATGTGGTGCGCGGTCAGTATGTTGCGGGTGAACGCAGCGGGGAAGCGTTGAAGGCCTACCGCAGCGAAACCGGTGTGTCGGCAGACAGCGGCACTGAAACTTATATCGCCATGAGGCTGGGCATAGATAACTGGCGTTGGGCAGGTGTGCCGTTTTATTTGCGCACCGGCAAAGCCCTGGGTCATCGGCAAAGCGAAATACAAGTGCAGTTCAAGCGGCCACCTTTTTCATTGTTCCGCGATACCGCTACCGACGCCTTGCAGCCCAACACGCTGCTGATCAAGTTGCAGCCCGATGAAGGCGCCATGCTGAGCTTTGGCGCAAAAATTCCCGGCCCGCGCATAGAAATCGGACAAGTGCATATGGATTTTCATTACAAAGACTATTTCCAAAATGCACCAAGCACCGGTTATGAAACATTGATTTATGACTGCATGATCGGCGACGCCACATTGTTTCAGCGCTCAGACAGTGTCATGGCCGGTTGGCAAATCGTGCAGCCATTGCAAGACCATTTGGCGCAGCACAGCGATGCGCTGCTTTCAATGTATGCCGCCGGTTCACAAGGACCCGAAGAGGCGCAGCAACTGTTTGGTGACACCGGTAACCGCTGGCGCACCTTGGCTTGAGACGCAGCGCAGGCTGTGTTCAGTCTGCGCGTTCTCTCATCTCACCAGCACAGTGGTGGAGACTTTCAAAAAGGGTTGCACAGCGTGGTAGCTGGGTTCGCCGAACGAAGGCAATTCGCCACGAGAGACCGGATTGAGGCTGAGCGACAAAGTATTGTCGGCAATATAACGCGGTACTTCTTGCGGGTCTGTGTCCGGCGCATGGCCTGCCAAATAGGCCGACACCCAGGCTTTGCAGGGCGCAGACATGGGGGCGTTGGCTGCACAGTAGCGCCAGTTTTCAGCATGCACCGGCCATACAAAAAAGCTTAAAACAAAAATCAAAGAATTCGATTTAAACATCTACATCCCCTTTTGGTATTCATTTACGAAGGTTGGTGTGTCAACGCAATATCGACACTGACAGGGAATGAGCAATTTCTGCGCCTCGGATATTTGACAACGCGTACGGTAAATGACGGACAGTTCAAGCTGTTGTTTTGCAGAACTTTGTATCAGGAAATCTCAGCTTTCTGCAACCCCCTCTTTTAAATTTGCGGCTCACACAGATTGAAAGCTGATCTGTGCAAGGCTAGGCCGATTTCTTGCCAGTCGCAGTTAAGTTGTCTGAAGTTGTACAAAAAAATCACACGGAGTTGTATATGAATTTAAACAAAATTTTGGCACTGACCTTGATGGCTCTGCTGACTGCTTGCGCGTCTACCCAGGAAAAAGAAGCACAAACCGCCAAGGAAGAACAAGCACAAAAAGCCTTAGATGAATTAAACCGCCAAGTCAGAAGCCAATCTGACATGGCCAACTCCTCTGCCAAGCAGGCAGCGCAGTCACAAAAGGCCATAGAAGAACTGAATAAGCAGCTGAAAGATCAGTCTGACATGTTGACCACCACATTAAGCAAGGCGGTGCCTGACGCAAGTTCTGCACAGCGTGCCGAGGCCGCCAAAGATGCAGAGCGACGCAAGGCAGTGGAAACCAATATCAGCAAGACCCCTGATTGGTTTTTACAAAACGACAACAACCCGGATGCGATTTATGTGACCGCTACTGAAGGCGCGGTTGATATGCAGTTGTCTATAGACATGGCTATGTTGTCGGCCAAACGCCTGTTGACCCAAAACCTGGGCGAGTTGATTTCTTCACGCATGACTGAATTCGCCACACAAACCAACAGCGGTGACGACATCACGCTCAGCAAAGAAATTGAACGACTCACTAAGACATTGATTGCCGAAGTACAGCTCAACGGCTACACCCGGGATCGCATCAATGTGATTCCTAATGGTCGCGAATACCAGACCTATGTGCGTTTACGCTATCCAACGGAAGAGCTGAAAAAAATGATGGCCAAAGAAGTGAAAAAGAACAACATCATGGCCACCAAAGTCAGAAAGACCAAAGCGTTTGAAGAGCTGGAAAAAGAAATTGAAGCTGCGCGTGAATCCCGTGCAAACAACCAGAGCGCCAATGACAAGTAAACAGTCTTTGCCATTAAAAACCAAGGTGCGGTTATGAAAATCGCATCCTTGGTTTTTTTCGTGATGCTCGCCATCATGGCACTGTTTGGTTCAGTGTTGCTGGATCAGTCTGCCCAAACGGCGCGTGAATTGGCGCAAGTCACGCAAAGCACCAACCTGCAGTTAATGGATCAGCAAGCGCAACTGGCTCAGGCCAGGTCACAGTTGCAGGCGGTCACACAAGAGCTGACACAGTTAAAGCAAACGCAGACTAGCCAGACGCCGCAGGTACTACCCAAAGTGGAGTCATTGGTTCAGCGCATTGAAAAGAACAAGAAAACCGGTTTGCGCAAAGAGAATTTACAAAAAGAAGGTGTGCGGCTTACCGCGCTGGAAGAATCTCTCAAGCTTGAAAAATTGCAGATACAAAAAACGCAGTTGCAAATTGACGCTGAAAAGCAGCAACTAGACACCGATGAAAAATCGCTGGATCTGGAGATGCTGACAGCGGTGCTGGAAAACCGTTTACAAAAGAGACTCAACACCTTGGTGGCAGCGACTACAGCGACTGCAACACCTGTACAGCCGCAGAGCAACGCGCCGGTCAAGGGCGTCGATCAGTACGGCGAATTACCTTACAGACCTGTGCCCGTCAGCGTGCAACAAGTGCAAGCGCCTCAAGCCGACAACAATGTGGTGGCGCAAATCACGTCACGCAAAAAAAGTCTGATGGAAGACCGCAAAAAACTCTGGGCACGACAACGCGCACTTGACGACGACAAACAAAAGCTGGGGCAAGCCGCAGAGCAGTTGAAAAGCCAACGGCTTGAACTGGTCAGCGCGATGAAGACCGCCGGAGTTAATCAACCATGAAGCAGTGGCCGCGCGTACTTTGGGGTTTGGTGCTCGGTCTGAGTTTGAACGCTACTGTTTTGGCACAAAACGCTTTGCCTTCATGCAAAGGCCAGGACGTCAGCCAATGGCACGCCTGTCGCGGCATTCTTGACGATGCCGACTATTCCTATGCCGGAGACTTTGTGCGCGGCAAATTTGAAGGCCGGGGTATTCTGGAGTTCACCGCTGACAAGTACCAAGGCGATTATTTCCAAGGTGAATTCAAAAACGGCTTGAAACACGGTTTCGGTATTTACTATTTTGCCAATGGTGAAAAGTATGTCGGCCAATACCAATACGGTAAACGCCAGGGCAAGGGCACGTATTCGTTTCCCAATGGCAAACCGGCACTCAACGGTAACTGGTCTAACAACCAATTCGTCAACCCCGGCAATGCTGTCATCGAATCTAAAAAAAGTGCTGTACAAATGCAAACAGTTGGCACTGAGGCTGTAAAAAAAAAGACTGATGAACCGGCTTTAGACAAGCCGCGTGTACAACTAGACGCCAGACCGGTAAACACGGTCGATACTTTTGTCGCCAAACCCAGAGATGCAGTTGCGCTTGTACTGGGCATTCAAAATTACCAGCGCTTGCCCGGCGCCAGTTTTGCTGTGAATGACGCCAAGCGGTTTCGCGACCACGCCATCAAGTACCTGGGCGTGCCGGTCGACAACACCAAATTGTTGGTAGACGCCGACGCCCAACGCGCTGGCATTTTGCTGGCGCTCAAATACTGGTTGCCTGCGCATGTGAATGCAGGCAGCACTGATGTGTATGTGTTTTTCAGCGGTCACGGTCTGCTGCGCGAGCCGGACAAACAGTATTACTGGTTGCCACAGGACGTGAACACCGATTTGCTGGAGGACACAGGCATTAACCAAAAAACAGTGTTGGCCATGCTAGGGCGCAGCGGTGCGAAATCGGTCACTGTGTTCATGGACAGTTGCTTCAGCGGCAACACA